>Ga0115005_10004593_pt1 | contig 10915 bp, 3 predicted proteins | sample ArcOceMetagenome_FD_87163 | JGI IMG/M metagenome (GOLD analysis project Ga0115005, IMG submission 87163) | Marine eukaryotic phytoplankton communities from Arctic Ocean - Arctic Ocean - Greenland ARC118M Metagenome | ecosystem: Environmental > Aquatic > Marine > Oceanic | place: Arctic Ocean...
AATTTCTCCCTAAACTACACGACTATCACGCCATGATGGACATTTTCGGCCTATTGTTGTAAGACTGGGCTTAAGTACATATATCCTATTCCAATTTCCCCCCCTAGGAAAAGGTAAATTTACACTGTTAAAAACCCGAAGTTAAGAGATAATGTAGAATGTAGGTACGGTACCCGGGTACTGTATATTTATTAATTTATATACTGGCAGAACATGCCATTGGCATTCAAGCGTTTTTCTCGAACTTCTACGGGAGATTAGAGAACAACATAGTTCCAGTAGTTGTAGCAATATAAATTTTTAGCATAATTTTTTTTTAAAAAAATAAAAAGAATTTTATTTTCATTTCATTTCAGAAGTTCAATGTGCGCGATTCAGCAAGGACCAACCGGTGTGTACATACAACATAAAGTACATACATGAAGTTCACATGTAGTCAGGTAGTCAGGTAACAAATACAAACCTCGGGTGTGTCGAGTAATATTATATAATTAATCTCAAGCAAACTTGTAAACTTGTAAATAATTGTGGCCTGCCTACCCCTTCAATGTCAACATCCCTCTCGTTTTCTTTTTCTTTTTTCTCACGTTCTTCAATTTATTAATACGATTAAATTTACAAGCATTGGTACGATATCCTGGTCCTCCCATCAACGGCGTTCCCCATGAATTTTGTTGTGCGGCGACTTGAAACACCATGCCACCAGTCATGATCATTTTACTTTCAACTTCTTGAATGATCGATGCTTTGGATCTTAATTTTTCATAATTCGGTGCTTCCATTATTGTTGTAATGGTATGTGTGCCTTCTGGACCAAATGCATCTCTTAAATTCTTTTGTAAAAAGTATTGACCTTTGGAACGTGCGTCAAGAGGGTACAATGGATCGATGTCTGGACCTCGCAATGTTTCGCCACAAAAACCAGTTTGTGCAAGTCTATTTCGTAAACGAAGACGAGCATCACAATTTCCCTGTTCACTTAAAATACTGGATTGTTCCAAAATTGTTTCTTTGTTCATGACACTGCTCTGATATCTTCCAAAACCACCTTGGTTGTGTTGAATGTCTTTTCTTTTCTTAGTACTGCTGTTGCTTCTTCCCATAAGTGTCCTGGAAAATGAATTCACTGATTCCCTTTCCATTGTTGTTCCATCCATGTTGTTTTCTCTTGACGCTGGTAGTAAAAATCGGTGAGCCTGTTCAAGTGAACGCAAACGATCTTGGACTTCTTCTGAATCTACATCGTCCGTCATTGGTGGGTCTGTTAAACTTTTCAGACGTATGTTGTTGCCTCCTTTTTTTCTGTTTCGGTATTGTTTCATTTCCACATCGACCTCGTTCCTCTTATTAATATAATGTTCTTCGATTTTTCTTTCCAATTCTTTGTTGATTCTCTTTCCAGTTTTTGTACCATTACTATTTTTATAAATTGCTCTGTTGCGTAGCATTTGATGGCTTTCCCTTTCAACTCTTTGCCTTTCCCTTTCCCTTTCCTTTTCCCTTTCTTCAATATTGTTTCCCGTACTGTTGTTCAATGACACCGCCGCAATCATTTCTTCGCTTTGAAAAGATTGAAGTTTGTTTTTTTTTCTTCGCAAAGTCAGAGATGATCCATTTCTTCCTATTTTGACACATCGAAACAAAGAGGTAAACAATTCCGTTTCAGTGTCCCACAATTGTTGTTCGGAAGGCAACAGCATCATTGCATGTTCCAAACTACAACTGTATTCGACTTTTTTGCCGATTGGTAACCTTGTTGTGGCAGCAGCAAATATTTTGTGTCCACTCAGTCGAAATGAAATGGTATACATGATGCCACCCACCAATTTCTTCTTTTCAAAAAGCTGGTTTTTTTCATTCACACTGCGGCCCGACGCAATGTCATCAATCGAGGCTAACATGGCTTGTTCAAGATCTTTCTTCTTTTGATTTACCGTTTGTTTGGTTCGCTTGGGTTGTTCCAGTTGTTTTTGTTGTTGGACTTTGTCGTCTTGTTGCTGTTGGTCGTCTTTTTCTTCTTTTGTTTCTTGGTGCACCACTGTTGTTGAACCAGAGACACGAAGTGCTTGATTTCGCCATTGGCGTATTCTTTCTTTTTCAGCAGCTTCGTCCACTTGATGCAAACGAAGACCGGGATTGGAACCCGTCTGTTCAAAAGCAATCATTTTGGAAAAAATACGTAATAAATCAGCCGTGTCTTTTCCATAGTCCGATTCTTGAAGCAGTGCCGTCAATTGCGTTTCAGTGGTGGTCAATGAATGTTCAATGCCAGTCTCTAAACCTGTCGTTGTAAAAACAATGATCCAGTCTTTGCCATTTTCGTGTTGTTGTTTTTCAACTTCTACACTGGCCATTTCAGAATTGATAACGCGTCGAACTTTTAACAATATACCCTTTGGCAATACCAACGTTGCTGGTTTTAATTGTTCCATTTTATTCTCCTCAATTTGAATGTTTCTTGCTTCTCTTGCTTTTTTTAAAGCAGCCAATCTTTTGACTTCAATGGCCATGATTTTGCGTGCGTATGCCACTCTTTCTTGCAAATGTTGTTTGGCCAACCTTCTGTTTTCAACTTTGGCTTGGGCTCTTTCCGCTCTTTTTCGAGCTTTTTGGGCACGAATTTCTTCATCTTTTTTATCTTTATCTTGTGTTATGCGTTCGGCTTCTTTTTTGGCCAACAATATATTTTGTTTTTCTAATTCAATATCAATTTTGACCGCCGACAATACTTTGGTCTCACGGTCTAACACTAAAGATTTTACAAAATGAGACAGAATTCCTTCCAATTCAATGTTACCTATCATATCGTCTTCTAACATTGATACAAACAGATCTTCTTGGACTGACATTTTATGTGTGTTAGCAAGAAGTTCTTCCGGTGCCATCGTATCATTGTCCAATTCCGCTACCACTTCGACCGGGCCGGAGTTCAGTTTAGTAATGGCAACATGGTACAATTCACCACCCAAAACTTTTCTGATGCGACATAATTTACCGACTGGAAAGGTCAGGCCCTCCATAACGCGTCGAATCGATAGTCGATAGTTTCGTTGGGTTTCTGGGTTTGTCACTTCTTATAAATAAATATGAACCTCTGAAACCTTCAGAACCTGTTGCTGGCACAGCAAAATAAATGTAAAAGTCAAAAGTCAGCATGCGCATGCGTTTTTTGGGATATTCTACATGTACTGTGCTGCTTCCACCCGATCATTGTACAATTAAGGTGCCTGTGATTTCACTGCACCGATCACGCTCAGTACCCTATAATAGAATAAGAATGTCCATCAACGAAGCATTGGCCAACAGCATCGCTCGCATCGTCGACGATCGCGTTCGATCGTCCTTTGCGGAAAGGGATTCTGTTCTCACACAAATGCATGAATCCCTTCAAGACGTTGCAACCCTGCTTAAACAACGAACACTTAACATGCAAACATTGCAAAACAAAATGATGAACAGTAGCAATCGTTCCAATTCGTTCAATGCCAATCATCATCGCTTGGTAGCACCCAGTGCCGCAGCCAATCAATTGGGATTCAAGACCGCAGGGCACGAAACACACAAACACACAACACCTTCACGACCACGTGGAAATGCAACGACACCCGGTTATTTTTCACCACGAAAAGCAAAAACCCATCGTGCTGGAATTGTCATCTCGTCCAAAACCCGGTCTGGTAAAAATCGGATTGGTTATGCATCCAAAACACATGGAGGAGGGGGAAGTGGTTTTATATTGGAGCAACAATCGGCCAAAACTAATGCCTTGATCTCATTAAATGACACCTCCTCCACCACCGCTTGGTCCAAAAGAGATGACAAAGGTACATTGGTGATCCCAACACCGAATGAATTGCCCAGAGTAGCAAGAAAAAAATTTCACGACTCGCATGGATGGACTTCACCCCGTGATCGCCATGATCACAACACCAAAGAATACATTCAAAAAAAAACAAAAATCACGATCAGCGATACACATCGTTTAAAACATACAGAAGCCAGTAAAACTGCCATATTTCGTCCAACAACATGGCGACCTTCCAAAAAAGACAAATTACCACCCGGCAAGGGTCTGGTGTTGGAATGGGTCTATGGTTATGGTCGATCCATCAATCTTGCCTCGCATGTGTCCAATGCCAATGCAATTTATCATTTAAAAACAAGTGAATTGGTATGGGCAGTTGCTGGTGTCTGTGTCATGTTTGATGAAAATCGAATGACACAACGTTTTTTTGTCGGCCATGACGGTGAAGTTTCGTGCTTGGCGGTGCATCCCAATGGTTTGTTGGTTGCCAGTGGACAAATGAGTCGTTCCAATGCAAAAATATGTATATGGAGTGCTGGGTCTCACGCCAGTTTTGAGAATGTCAATCGTAGTCGAAACAATCTTCAATCCTCCAGTTATGATCCAAGTGACTCCAAATACCCAAGATATGCACCTGAAATCTGCAAACCTTTGCAATTGCCAATTGGAAACGGTGTTGCTGCTTTGGATTTTTCTCCCGATGGAAAATACATTTTAAGTATTGCCATGAACATGCATCATACAATGACACTGTGGGATTGGAAGAAAAGAATACCATTGAGTTCGGTGAAAAGTCATAGTGCACCTGTTTATTTTTGTCGTTTCAATCCATATCAACATTACGTCGATGGTGGTGGTGAAAATCAAGTCAACGAAGATGAATGTAAAAAGTACAGTGTTTATACAGCAGTGACAGGTGGTTTGAATCATTTAAAAGTCTGGACATTGCGATTTGAAAACATCGATGAAAATGAAAATGATCAAGAGGATTGGGATGAAAATGGGGAAATCATCACGAAAGTATCAAACGCGAACCGTGGCAATGCCAATACTGGTTTTTTAAGCAAAAACGATCATCAATTGTTTGCTTCGTTTCGAGATACCAAAAAAAACGAAACATCCACAAATCATCCTACCCAATGGCGACATTCGTTTAAACCGAAAGAAACCGATCAAAAAGGTGTTGATCGTGTTGGGTACAATGCACGTCAAAAAAAAGGAATGACTTTGGAAGAATCTGCACACAACAACAACAATAGAGAAAATAGAAACAATGCAGGGAGCGAAGATCGTTATACAAATAGAAACAATGATCGATGGTGTTGGACGATCTCGGGCCATTCCGTCAAAACGAAAAAAAATAAAAATGTGCCCACAAATAAATTGCCGGGAAGAGATACGACTTACTGTCTCTGCTTTTTGCCAAATGGTTTAGGTACGGGTGGTGCATGTATTACGGGTAGCAACCAAGGTCATCTCACATTTTGGCATCAACAAGTTGAACAAGGTGCGGCCAAATTAATCCCAAGAGCAACATCAAGACGTGGAATCATGGATCGCATCATAACTGGTTGGGATCCAGTAGGGTGGCAAGGTGTCACTCTACCCAATGGTCATGATGGTCATGCCATTACCTGCATTGCGGCCATGGCAGAACAGACACCGGACCAACAGTTACGTTTTTTAACTGGGGGTCGTGATCTTCGCATTATAATATGGGATATCCCAACCGACCGTGTTACCAGTACCAAACCGAAACAAATGTTAGCATTGCGAGTTGATTCATGTCCAATTGGCATTTTGTTAAATTACAACAAAGCTTTGGTTTCCACAGTACTAAATGGTTTACTTGAATTGGACATTAGCAATGAAACAAAACAATTGAAACCAAATGTATTGTTTCATGGACATACGAAATCGGTCAATTGCATTGATACCTACCCACAACACAATGTACCGATCTTTTGCACCGTAGGAAACGATGCCGTTGTGCGGATGTGGTCTTTGCGTGAACGCCGTCAATTGACTGAAGCTGTTTTACCGTCTGCTGGTATCTCGTGTGCCTTTTCTAAAAACGGTGAATTGTTGGTGGTGGGGACTGCCAACGGTGGTGTTTTAATTTATGGTGTAAGGTCCAATTATCCACCCGGGTTGGATTTAAGATACCAAGATGTACCCTCTAAATTGGCCCAAAAAAAAATTGTTCAACAAGGTGGGGATGCTGCGGGTGGTTGGCCAGCACCAAATCCTCAAAATACAAAAACAATTGCGACAAGTCCGACAAGTCCTCTTAGTAAATCACCGCAACAACCTACACGTTTTGACAGTGGTTCTTCTTCTTTGATCGTTCGATTGCCACATGCAATGACGGCCGTACGTTTTTCACCAAATGGTTTGCATTTAGTAGCAGCATCAAGAGATCATCATTTATATTTGTACAAAGAACATGAGGACCCCAATGCTTTGCCAGGTTCTTTTTGCCAAATTGGTGTGTTCAAAGGTCATTGGTCTGCGGTGACGCAGGTCGATTGGTCCTCTGACAGTTCGACAATTATGTCGAACGGTGCTGATCGTGAAATATTGTATTGGAACCCAACAACCATGAAACAAGATTGTGCCACCATGGCAAAACGAGATATGAAATGGGACACATGGACCTGTGTCTTGGGTTGGCCCATGCAGGGAGCTTGGAATAACAAAACAGGCACGGGTCTTGTCCATGATGGCATTGACAAATCAGCACGTTTGTTCATGGATGGAAATCTCAGAAAAAATTCGCATTGGTTGAACCAAATACGTGCTGGACAACATGGTTTTGGTAGCAATGGTGGAGAAGCTAATTATTTTCAATACAACAATTCAAATGGAAACAAAGGAATTGGAGCATCGAAACAAAAACGTCTTGCTGTCGATACGATGAATTTATTGGGAGTAGCACGTTCAAATGGTGGGAAATTATTGGCAACGGGTGACGTTCAACATCAAGTGTCAATGTTTCGTTATCCGGCGGTGCAGGGTGCTAAATCAAAACGGTATCGCGGGCACGGTAGCATGGTCAAATGTGTACGGTTTGCACAAGACGATCAATTTTTGTTGAGTGCTGGTGGTCTTGATAACAGTATCTTTTTATGGAATGTCACATCTATGGACAACGATCCATCTTTGTTAACACTGAATTTTGCTCATTCCCATTTAGAATCATTCAGATTTCAAAGTCAACCACATGCTTCCAACCCGCCTTCTTCTTCTTCCGTTGGCCCATCGCGTTTGTTACGTGGTGTTGGTGAACCACGTGATCGTAAATTAGTTCTTGAAGAAGATCGACGCGCCAATGAAAATGCTTGGAAATATTTGGAAGGAAAATCTTCGGTACCACCATCTTCCACGAACATCACAACGGGAAGAAGCATGTTGCCCGAAGAATCTTTGGTGAAAACCACGACACTCGAAGAAGTAGATGAAGAAAAGGAAAAAATGTGGGAATATTTGGACGAAGCAATTGAAGTACCAACGGATGGTACAGCATTGTTGAACAATCCTTTATTGTACCATTCTTCTTCGTCGCCGTCAGCATCTTCTTCTGTTCTTGCATTGGTAGAAAAAGGTCAAGAAGAAATAAATAAATGGGACTTTCTGAATAATGATTCGACACAAATGTCAACGTTGCCCGTGTTTGACAGTTTAAAACAGAAACCGTTTCGTCTTGGGAAACCCACGTCTCAAAATGCTAAGGTAAAAGAAATAAATATCGAAAAAGAGAAAAGTCAATCAGTTCTGGACAATGTTGAGAATGGCAACGATTTAAAAGATTTTGCTCAAGCAGAAGATGAGGTAGAAGAAGAAAGGGAGGAAGAAAAAGAGGAAGAAAAAGAGGAAGTAAACGTTCCTCATCTGTTTACTTGTTTTGGTTTGTTTGATTTTGAATCCAGTGGTGATGGTGAAATCAAAAGCTTTGAAAAAGAAGATGAAATATATGTCACTTCCATAGAAGAAGAAGACGGATGGTGGCGTGGTAGAAAAAACAAAAAAGAATTGGGTAGTTGGGGTTTATTATTTCCAAAAAACCGTGTGTATACCGTCATTGAATATGAAAACAAACAATACATGTTGACAACAGATGATGAACCAGATATATTTACCATGAGTCGAACAGGTGAATGGGACCCGAAGGAAGAAAATATTGTTCAAGGCAGTTCTAAAGATGGAGAGGAACCGATCTTTGTTGGACATTGGGAGGCAAGTACAAAAACATTGATCACTGTACATGAAGATGAAACGATTCCAAGCGAAAGGCTTGATTGGTCTAGTTCTTATTTAGTGGGATGTCCTGGACATGCAACCATCCAGTCGGAAGAAAAGTAGCTGAGAGATCAGATGTCCGAATATTATATTATATATATCCGTATAAAAAAATATATTTTTTTCTCTACATGTACCGGTACCAACCGTAGACTACTTTTTATAATAGGGCGTGTGCCAGAATTTTCGACACTCACAACGGTGACGGCGATGGTACATGTATTAATAATCGACCTCTTGTTTTTTTTCTTTGATCAATTTCCCATACTCTTCGTCGGCGTGCTTTTTCTTCTTGCTCTTGTTTTAATTTACTGTCTTCCTCTTCCACAATTTTTTCCAATTCTTTGCGTTCCGCTTCTCTGTCTTCGTTTGATACTTCAATGATTTCTGGTGCTGGTGCTGGCACCCATAATGACTTGTTACAGATATATGCATTTGGATACACTCGTTCGTATTCAATACGCACAACCTCAGCACCATCAGCGTTCTCACTATCGATAATAGTAATGTTTGTTTCTCGACATATGGTTGGTGGCCATATTACAGCATACAATGCAACAAATATCAGGAGATAGCCCAACATAAGAATTGAAACAATTACCAGCGTGGTCATAGAACAAACTTTCAAACGATGTTTGCATTGTCTTTTAAAAGCGGGCCAAATTTTTAACCAAGAAGTACGTTCAGCATAGACCAATCGATCGACAAATTGAAATGCATCTTCCGATTGTTGAAGAGCTGCTTCAACGACTTGAATGTCTCCTCTCAACATTGGATCAGCAAATTCCAAACACCGCCACGATTCCAATTTCTTGCCACCCGATCGTATTTCTTCAATTAAATTCTTTTTTGCTAACTTGAAAACTTTTTTTTTTTGTTTTTTTTTGGGGGTACAATATGAAAATGCACGCCATTCGTTTTGTACAGCAATGGAACAAATTTTTTCATTGTTGCGAAATCGTATGTCCGCACATTTAAGAGCCACGCCATGAAATGTCACCGCGGACAAAATAATGTCACGATCTTTTCTCCATTTGGAATCGGCATACAATATGCATCGCCAATTTTTTTGGACCGATTCCATCAATGTTTCTTTTTCACTTAACATTTGTGTGGATACTGTTTCTGCTTTTTTATTCGTCAATAAATCTTCCCGTGCTTGATGTATTTGTTCCAGTATATTGTTTACTATGCCAAGTTCATCTAAAAATGGTGAATACGCTGGGTGCAGGGCTGCTTCGGACGGGTATGGAATACTACGATCACTTGAATGCCGTACTGTTCGATGTTCATTTCTTGGTGGTGATTTGTAATACGGATTTAATTCTTCGGCTGTTAAATAAGACATCGGTTCAAATGGTGCACGACCAGGTTGCAATGGTAAAAGTATATTTGTCCATGATATAATTCTCGCGTCGTCTGGTTCTACTTTACATATTGTTCGTAAATCTGTTAAAGCAGCCCTTAACATGGGCACGCCTTCGTTTCTTATACTACTTGTTGTCAAATGTGGTTGATTTGTCATCGTATTTTCTTCACTTTTGATACGCAAAATACAGGCCGACCAATGTCCTAATTCTGTGATTGTTATTTCTGTATTGCCAAACAGACGTTTTGAAATGTGGTACGCTTTGCCGTACAGATTAACCGCCTCTAACAACGATGATTTTGTTCCCAAACGTTCTAACATGTCCGCTAAAACATGGTGAGCAACCAAAAGTTTGATACTTGGTTGCAGTTGTCCAGTGTCACGATCAATTGTGGCATTGTCCATAATTACTGTCCAAGTATGTTGTATGAATGGGATGCATTCAGACACACGACCCTGTGACAACAATGCATCCAACAATAATTCACGACAGTTGTATCTTTGGCAGAGTTCTGCTTTGTGGGGGAAGGAGGAAGACGCCCCTTCTTTTTGAGTCCTCCTCCTCTTGGGGGGGTTGTCGGAGTATAAACTATTCATCCAAGAGGAGGATTCAGGAATCCACCACAAATCAGTAGAAGATGGGGGGTACTTTTCATCCAGCAGTGACGGTGCAAATGAAGCATGCTCCAGTGCTTCGGGCCAAGATTTTTCGGCACCTGGTTCGTTCAATGCCACATGTAAACAACGAAGTTTGCCATGGTGTGAGCAAGCAAGAAGTGCATTTTCTTCGCCGTACGAATTGCAATCGGAAATTGTTGCAACGCTTGCATGATATTTTTGAACCAGTACTTTTAATATGTCGGGCCATCCTGCTTTTGCAGCCGCAACTGCAGCACTTAGGTGGACAGTGGTAGTGTTGATCTCTTCCACTTCCGGTACTCCTTGATTGGGTGGGTTGGGTTTACTTGCTTTTTTTGCGTCAAGGCTGTCCAAATCAATTATTTGAAGCTCGTCTTGTGGTTGCGACCGTGGGGACAACGTTTTTAATATGTTGTATGCTACGTCTAGAACTGCTCCTTCTTGCAACAGATGTTTAACGACGGATTGATGTCCGTGTTCTGCTGCCAACATCAGTGTTGTTGCTTTTTCTTGTTCGTGAACATGGTTGAGTTGTGCGCCAGCACGCAAAGCTGTTTTTAACAAATCCATTTTACCTTTGATGGCAGCACGTTTTAAAGCATCGTTGGGTGACCATGCTTTGCTGTAACTGGTGGAAATCATTTATGGTATTGTTGTGTTGAACTGTGCAACCGGTGGTTGGTGGCTGTTGCAGAACATTTTTATAACTGCAGTCGGGTCGTTGCGTTTCACGTTGCGTTGCTAGCAAGAATTTCTGAAATTTCGAAATTTCCAATTTAAATTGCTTGTCAAGTTGCTTGTCC
>Ga0115005_10004598_pt1 | contig 10911 bp, 9 predicted proteins | sample ArcOceMetagenome_FD_87163 | JGI IMG/M metagenome (GOLD analysis project Ga0115005, IMG submission 87163) | Marine eukaryotic phytoplankton communities from Arctic Ocean - Arctic Ocean - Greenland ARC118M Metagenome | ecosystem: Environmental > Aquatic > Marine > Oceanic | place: Arctic Ocean...
ATCCGATCGATGAGTTTACAGCTGAAAACGATCATGCATGGCCCGTTATTGCCGGACTGAATATTGATAAAGCGAAAAACCTATTACTCAATGATAGGCAACTGTTTTTCACCACATTAGATACGTTGCTAACCGAGCATAACAACCTAACCAAACCACCTAAAGCAGATCTAGACGCACACCAATCCAGTGATGTACGCCTTAAGGTCGCCTCTCAAGTGCATAAACTAAGAAGTGCGTCAGGCATGGTCGGAGCCGAGGAGGTACACCAACTTTCAGCCAAAGTAGAAACAGCGTTACGAACAGAAGATGAACCGGCAAATGATTTATTAACAAAGCTTGCGGACGCACTACTCAACTTAAAAACAGACAGTGCCGAAGCAGTAGCGCAATGGCGGAAAGAAAAGCTTGACGCTTCGGCCATAAAAACCGATGCTCCCCCTCTCAAGCAAGAAACCGTACAACATATTTTAAGGCTACTAGCAGAGCAAGATCTAAACGCCTTAGATAAAATAGACACACACAGTGCATCAATTCGTGAAGCACTCGGTGATGAACGCTTTATACAGCTGCAAGAGAGCCTGACACAGCTCAATTATAAACACGCTATCACCTTGCTTGAATCTCTTATCCAAACACGTGGAACGCGATAAACTATGCTAAGTGCATACACTGAATGTCCTGATATATTAATTGTTGATGATGACAGCACGGTCGTCATCGCATTAAAGAAAACCCTAGAAGAATTTGGGCGGATCCGTTTTGCACTAGATGCTGAACAAGCCTTAATAATGATCAATGAAACTCCACCCAACCTGATTTTATTGGACATGGGATTGCCTGACATCAATGGCTTAGATATCTGCGCACGCCTAAAGCAGGACCCAGAAACGGCGGAAATCCCCATCCTCTTTATTACCAGCAACATTGAGGTGGGCTTTGAAGAAAAAGTATTTGATGTCGGCGCTGCGGATTATATTCTTAAACCACTCAATCCAAGGGTTGTGTCTGCGCGAGTCAAAACCCATTTAGCTTATCACCGAGCCATTCAATTACTCGATAAGCAAGCCCACACCGATAGTATGACAAACCTTGCCAACCGACGCGCATTTGACAAACAAGTCATCATCGAATTTAAACGCGCGCTTAGGGCAACACACCCCCTAACTGTCGCCTTGATCGATATTGACGAGTTTAAGAAATATAACGATCATTTTGGCCACATTGCTGGGGATGAATGTCTAAAAAGTATCGCTAAGGTGTTAGGTGAAAGTGTAAAACGTCCAGCGGATATGGCCGCAAGGTATGGAGGGGAGGAGTTTGCCTTTATCCTCCCCCACACAGATACCAATGGTGCGAGAAAGCTTTTATATAAGCTGCTTAAAACCGTAGAGCAACTGAACCTAACACACGCACCCGACGCCACCTACCAAGCCGTTACTGTATCGATTGGATACAGTACGCTTAACCCTGAAAATGTAACGTCCATTGAGCATGATTACGCTGCAATTATTGAAGCGGCAGACACCGCACTCTATGAATCTAAACAGAAAGGGCGAAACTGCCTTCACTATAACCCCTTAGCATTGGCCGCACCGTCTAAGTAATAATCAAGCAATTGCTCAAGCTAAAACGCACAAAAAAGCCGCTGTTAGAACCGGTCCAACAGCGGCGTTGGCTTAGGCAATTCCCCTTAAAAAGAACAGCCTAAACGGGGCTTATCTTGTACTTAAAAGCCTGATAAGGCCGTTGGTATCTTCCCCATGCGTTAATCCCGCCTACACTTTATATTGATTAACCAAAGTGCTTAAACGCATCTCCAACTGGGATACCTCACTTGTGGTAGCGGCCAACTGATCGGCTGTGCCACTGGCTCTTTCTGAGATATCAGCAATGTGCTGGATACTACGACTGAGCTCATCCGCCACCGCCGTTTGCTCTTCTGTCGCCGTCGCGATCTGCGTGCTCATTGCACTAATATCCCCAACAGAGGCGGTAATATGATCCAGTTTTGAGCCGGTATGGTTCGCCTTCTCGACAGTTTTCTCTGTCTGAACGCGACTTTTCTCCATCTCATGGACCGCTTTACGTGCGCCCGCCTGTAATTTTTCGATCATCGACTGTATCTCATCCGTACTCTGCTGAGTCCGTGTCGCCAATGTACGTACTTCATCGGCAACCACCGAGAAACCTCGCCCTTGCTCTCCCGCTCGCGCCGCTTCAATCGCTGCGTTTAAGGCTAACAGATTCGTTTGATCTGCTATTTCTTTAATCACATTAATCACAGTACCGATATGTTCAGAATCACGATCAAGTTGTGCGATAACATCAGATGCGGCATTAACACTGCCTTGTAACAACTCAATGGACGCGATGGTCTCATTAACCTCTTGCTGCCCCCCCTGCGCTGACTCATCCGCTACCTGAGCTGAGTGGGACGCATTGGTTGCATTCGTCGACACCTCTTGTACCGCCGCTGCCATTTCATGAATAGCGGCCGCCACTTGTTCTGTTTCTCGGCGCTGATCATTCACTTCGGTCCGGGTCTCATCAACAACACCGGTCATGCGCTGAGAGGTGCGGGACAGCTCATCAATCACACTTTTAACTTCACTCACTAAGGTTTGAATTTTAGCCGCAAAGGTATTAAAGCCATACGCAACATCAGCGACCTCACCTTTAGCTGTAGTATCCAGCCGCTTACTTAAATCACCCCCTCCTTCTGCAATCTCAGTTAAGGTTGCTGCCGCTTTCGCCAGAGGGTTAGCAATTCCATTCGCAAACATAACGGCCAATAGACCAAACACAACCAAAAAGCCTCCGCCTACCAACGCAAACACCATCAAAGTATGGTCAATTTCATCTTCTAGTTTTTTGTTAGCCGCCAATATCTGATTATCAATATCATCAATATAGAACCCAGTGCCAACCATCCACTGCCATTTATCTAAGCCCTCTGCATAACTCAACTTAGGGGCGTCCTTATTTTGAGAAGGCTGAACCCACATATAGCGAACAAAACCACCATCACCTTTCGCATGATCAATCAGGTCTTTAACAATCAAAACGCCATCTTTATCTTTAAGGTCGATTAAGTTTTTACCTTTCAGCTCAGGTTTAGGCCGCGTGGCTAAGTTCGTACCATCATATTGATAAACAAATATATAACCGTCCCCCCCTTTGCCGTAACTTAACTCGGTCAAAATCTCTAGTGCTTTTTCTTGCCCTGCTTGATCACCCGCATACGAATGATCATAAATATGCTCTATTGAAGAAAGCGCAAGCTCAACATAATTTTTTACCTCATTATGTTTGCTCTCTAGCAGTTCCGCACGAAACTCCTCAATTTGATGCTCACCCACCACTCTTAATTGCATATTCGCAACAAACATAACAATACCCAAAATAGCAATGAGCGGTATGAGTGTTAACAAAAACACTTTCTGCTTTAACGTCAGATTCACCATTATTCAATCGACTCCAGTTCTACTACTGCGTACTGCAGGACATACTCAAGCTACGTAAGAGATGAACACCACAAGATACTCAGAATTTTATAGTTTTAATTATCAAAGAAGTCCTTTCGTCTTGCTTCCTTTACAACCTCTGCACTTAATTCTAGATCAAATGCCTGTACCTGCCCTTAAAAATCACAATACGAGCATATAAACGTGGCCACCTCCTCACATCAGCCACCTTAAACTAAGCCCTCCACTACGTCCGTAAAATAAAGCACACAACCATAGTAACAAGATCGAACTAAATAACATTGATAATAAATATCTACAGTAACCCAGCACCTATCCCTTAGCGCCCAAAAAACAGATATGACAACAAAACCTTACCGTCTACACGGGCATAAGACCCGAATCACTGACGCAAAATTTACCTACCCAGACACAAGAATAAACGGTAAATTTAGTGCCTATACGTCTTAAATAAAAACTAACGGACCTCTCATGTTTAAAAAGATTCTATTAACTATCCTTTTACCTGTTTTACTCACCTCAACGGCCTTTGCCGAAGAGGCTAACCCTAAAGTGACGCTGCAAACGAATTTAGGCAACATCACCCTTGAGCTATTCCCTAATGAGTCTCCGGAAACGGTCGCTAATTTCCTTAAGTATGTAGACAGTGGCTACTACGAGGGCACCATTTTTCACCGTGTAATCGCAGGGTTTATGATTCAAGGCGGTGGGTTTACCGCAGATATGAAAAAGAAAGATACCTTAGAGGCGATAAAAAATGAGTCGCAAAACGGCCTAAGCAATACCGAAGGCACTATTGCTATGGCACGGACAAATTATCCACACAGCGCCACATCGCAATTTTTTATCAATACCGTTAATAATAGAAACTTAGATGCTCGCGGTAACCGTTTTGGCTACGCCGTCTTTGGCCGTGTCACTGATGGTATGGAATTAGCGGTGGAAATAAGCCGTGTACCTAGAGCTGAAAAAGGTGGTCATAGGGACGTACCAAAATCACCGATCATTATAGAAAAAGTCGTACGTGTAAGCGAATAAAGCGCCCCCTGCATGAGCCTTACCTAAGATTATCGATGAGGTAAGGCTCACCCTATTAACGATCAATTCTCAGCCATCTAAGCCGATTAGCGTTACTTACAACCGTAATAGACGACATTGCCATAACGGCACCCGCGATCGCTGGGTTGAGGAGAACCCCGATAAAGGGAAAGAGTACGCCGGCCGCAACAGGAATCGCAACCGCATTGTAGATAAACGCACCAAACAGGTTTTGCTTAATATTTTTGACTGTCGCTTTCGAGATCGCCATCGCTTTAGACACACGCGTAATCGATCCAGAGATAAGGGTGACATCCGCACTGGCAATTGCAATATCCGATCCCGTTCCAATCGCATAACCTAAGTCCGCCTGCGCTAACGCTGGGGCATCGTTGATACCATCACCCACCATTGCGACCACATCACCCTGCGCTTGTAGATCTTGAATCACTTTCTGCTTCTGTTCAGGTTTAACATCCGCAATCACCCGCTCAATGCCCACCTCACGGGCAATCGCTTCGGCGGTAAGCTGGTTATCTCCAGACAACAAAATAATCTCCAGTCCCGCCTTTTTTAAGGTCTCGATTGCAGATTTTGAATCACTTTTTACCCGATCAGCAATCGCAAATAGCGCCACAACCTGTTTAGCACGCGCGATATACACTAAAGAGCGAGCCTCTGACGCCCACTGCTTGGCTTGAGGTAATACCGCGTCACAATCAACGCCATGCTCAGCCATCAATGCCGCATTCCCGATAAGCCAGTCTGCCCCCGCCACAGTGGCTGACACACCTAGCCCAGACATGCTTTCAAAGGCATCGACCGCTACTTTGTCATCTTTATTTACACCTTCGGCTAGCATGCTGGCGCATAGCGCTGATGCCAGCGGGTGTTCCGAGCGAGATTGTATCGTTAACACCGCTTGGGTCACGTACCCGATACTGTCACGGCCGCACACATAGACCTGATTAGTCACCGCGGGCTTACCTTCCGTCACTGTACCTGTTTTATCAAACACAACCGTTGTGACCCGTTCGGCCACTTGTAAGGCATCGGCATTGCGAATCAATATGCCTTCACTGGCTGCGCGTCCTACAGCCACCATCACCGACATCGGAGTGGCCAACCCTAATGCACAGGGGCAGGCAATAATTAATACCGTCATCATCGTGATTACCGCATAGGTGAGCTGCGGTTCGGGGCCTAAGTTAAACCAGATAAGGCCCGTTAAGGCTGAAAAGAACATCACCAAAGGCACAAAAAATGATGCGATTTTATCGGCGAGTTTTCCCAGTTCAGGCTTACAATTTTGCGCCTCCCGAACCGATTCAATAATTTGCGCAAGTACCGTTTGGGAGCCGATCTGCTCTACCCGCATTAATAGACTACCCGAACCGTTGAGCGTACCCCCAACAAGGTTATCGCCTTGTACCTTATGCACAGGCTCAGACTCCCCCGTCAGCATAGACTCATCAATATAGGTTTCACCAGAGACCACAGCGCCATCAACAGGAATACTTTCACCGGGACGCACACGGACGAAATCCTGTAACGACAGTAATTCAATGGCGACCTCTTTCTCTTCGCTACCCCGTACCCGCAGCGCAGTGCTCGGCTGTAGTTGCATTAAACTACGCACGGCATCACCGGTTTTCTTTCTCGCTTTCGCCTCTAAGGCCTGCCCTAACAAGATAAAGCCAAGGATCATCACGGACGCTTCGTAATACAGATGTGTTGCCGGTTCTGGTAGGGTAACACCCGCAGATGAGACCACTAGAATGCCCGTAGAGTAGATCCAAGCAGCCCCCGTCCCGAGGGCAATTAAGCTATCCATATTAAAGTTTAATTTACGCGCAGAACGCCAAGCGCCTTGATAGATGTGACGCGCACAGATGTACATAATAAGAAGTGTTAACAGGCCCGTAATAGCCCCGACCAGAATACCATTGATATGATTAATACTCGGCATCCAACCGAGCCACATCTGAAGCATCAAAACCGCACCCAAGCCCAAGGCTAAAAGACTACGGCTCAATGTTTTTTGATAATGCTGCTGCTCTGCACGTTGTACCTGTGCTAAGCCCGCACTGTCTGTGATTTCAATCGCCCCATAACCCGCCGCCTCAACGACAGCAATCACTTGTGCAACAGTACCGGAGGAGGACACACTCAAACTTCGATCAGCAAAATTAACTGAAAAGTCATCGATAATGGCGTTCGAGGCTAAGCCCTTCTCCAACGAACGTACGCAACCTGCGCATTTAACACCTTGTAAGGAAAATCGATAGAGCATGCTGTTACCCAATCAGTAGAAACACAATAGATAAGCGGGGGCCTAACCCATAAGCGCAGCTGAGTCGGCATCTAGATCAAACATAATAAGTATTAACGCTGTTTTTCTAACGCTACATAGCTACCGGTCAAGCGCATAGCGACCTTATCACCCTGTTTTATTTCGATAACAAGATCGATTCTAGCCCGACCTTTTTCTAACATTTTCTGATAAAACGCCGTTAATAGCGCAGGTTCAGGTAACGATGTTTTAGCGGTAAAGTCCGAGGTAACCGGTAGAAAGTATTCTAAATGGCTATCCCGAATGACCACATCATCATCGCGCCCTTTAGCCCTGAGGTAGAGCATGACAATACTCCAACCACATAACGTAGCAATTGTCGCCAATGAACCCCAAAACCCTGTGCCTTTATCATTCACATTAGGCGCCAGTGCTGCTGTCATTGCCAGCGTTTGACCATCCCATTGTAACGGGGATAACCCCAAATGGTTAACCAATGGGATTTCGCCTTTTAAGCGAACAAGGAACGCATCTGCAATTCGATTATAGTCGATCAAAATTGCTTACCCTCTCCATCTCACCTTACCACTCAGTAACATAAGCCTCGTGCTCATGCTGAGGGGCAGTGCGTAATTTTTTAGCGCTACCTAAGTAGATGTAACCAATAATGGTTTCTGTCGCTTCGACACCGAGACCTGACTTTACAACCGGATGATAGGCCATATCACCTGTGCGCCACATAGCACCTAGACCCTGGGCATGTGCCGCTAAAATAATATTTTGCGCGGCGCACCCTGCAGAGATCTCTTGCTCTAAAGGTGGCACTTTAGGATGGTCACACACCGCGGCAATCACAACGATCAGCGTCGGTGCACGTAGCGGCATATTACGTGTTTTCTCTTGCCGCTCCGGTGCAAGCTCGGGATTATCAGTTAAGGCGGCCTTTAGAAACAACTCGCCTAAACGCTCACGGGACGCACCCGATACGGTTAGAAATCGCCACGGCCTAATGGCACCATGATCCGGCGCCCTTAGGGCCGCTTGATAGATATTCTGTAACTGTTCACTTGTCGGCCCCGGCTCCATGAGTGCAGGACAAGATACACGATGATGCAGCAGTTCTAGCGCATCCATAAATTCTCTCCCCTACTGTCGACTAAGACGAAGATTATCAATATCGTCCATCTCACTACTACGGAACGGATTAATATCTAACCCACCACGACGCACATAACGCGCATAAACATTTAAGCTATCGGGCTTACAACGCTCCCAGATATGCATAAAGATATTTTCTACACACTGCTCATGGAAATCACCGTGTTCACGGTAAGAGATTATATATTTAAGTAACCCCTCTCGATCGATCTCCTTGCCGCTATAGCTAATCCCTAACGTCGCCCAATCGGGTTGCCCTGTAACCGGACAATTAGACTTTAATAGATGGCTATAAAGCACCTCTTCGACCTCATCTTCACCGGTAAACAGTAAATCAGGCGCGGGGGTATAGGCCGTAATATCAACGTCCTGATTATCAATACAGAAACCTGTAAATTGACCAAATTCAGGGGCTTGATCTGGGTGATAGATCCTGACGGTAACACGCCCTTCTGCGGCCTCAGATAGATCTTTAATCAGTAACGCTTCGACCTCTTTTTGAGACGCAAACTTACTTAAATTAAAGGAGTTTAGATAAAGCTTAAATGACTTAGACTCTATAATATTTTTGCTATCAGCAAACACACGAAACTCAGCAAGGCGCACCTCAGGTTTGCCCCGATGGTTTATCCAAGAAAGCTCATACGCATTCCAAATATCAACCCCTTTAAAAGGCAACGTTTCACGATCAATCCCTTGGGCCTGCCAATTAGTATCACGCGCGATAGGGTAGAGTAACGATGGATCGTAACTATTAATATACTCTGTGTCTTTACCCAGCGGTGACTGTGTTACTACGTCGTTTGTGTCCATTAACTACGAATTCCTTTGCCATGTTTAAGCAGATAAAGCGCATAAGAGAAGAGCCCACCAATAAACAGTAGGATCATCATAAAGGCGAACCCTACATTGATATCACTCACCCCTAAGATACCGTAACGGAAGGTATTCACCATATAAAGAATCGGGTTCAACTGCGATACACCCTGCCAAAACTCTGGCAACAACTGAATCGAGTAAAAAACACCGCCTAGATATGTCAGTGGCGTTAACACAAAGGTAGGGATAATACTGATATCGTCGAACGAATTAGCAAAGACCGCATTAATAAAGCCGCCCAACGCAAAAAGAACCGCTGTTAAAAACACAATCGCTACGGTAACGAATAAATGCTGCACTTGCAGGTCAGTAAAGAACAGCGATAGCAGTGTGACAATCAGTCCCACACCTAAGCCGCGGGCAACTCCCCCCAACACAAACCCACTTAAAATGATCCAATTGGGTACAGGTGAGACCAGCAACTCTTCAATACTGCGCTGAAACTTAGTGCTATAAAATGAGAAAACCACATTACTATACGAGTTAGTGATAACCGACATCATGATTAAACCTGGAACAATATATTCCATATAATCAAAACCGCCCATTTCACCGATACGGCTACCGATCAGGTTACCAAAAATAATAAAATACAGCGTCATTGTTATTGCGGGGGGTAGCAAGGTTTGCGCCCAAATGCGCGTAAAGCGACGTATTTCACGGCGTAAAATGGTCCAAAAAGCGATGAAAAGATCGTGGCTGTTCATGCATTATCCTGATTAAGAGTTTTATCAACAAGAGACACAAATAACTCCTCTAGCCTGTTTGATTTGTTGCGCATGCTTCGAACTAAGATATTGTTATCCTGTAAAAGTTCAAACAGGCCATTTAAGCCCTGCTCTTTTTCCACATCGACCTCTAAAACATTCTCTGCAATTAAACGCACCCCATAACCTTCCAAGTGCGGCGCCTGAGTCAACGCATCTTCGATATCTAAAATAAAGGTCTCAGTGGTGAGCTGCTGCAGCAACGCGTTCATACTGGTATTTTTAATAATTTTACCGCGATCAATAATAGCGATATTGCGGCATAAACTTTCAGCTTCTTCAAGGTAGTGTGTCGTTAAAATGATGGTCGTCCCTGCGGCATTGAGTTCTCGCAGAAACTCCCACATAGAGCGGCGTAACTCAATATCAACACCCGCTGTAGGTTCATCTAAAATCAGTAATTTAGGATCGTGCATTAAAGCGCGAGCAATCATAAGGCGACGCTTCATACCACCGGACAACATACGGGCAGCCCCGTGGCGCTTTTCCCATAGCCCTAATTTTTTCATGTAGTAATCAGCACGCTCTGACGCTCTTTTGCGCTCGATGCCATAGTAGCCCGCTTGCGTCACTAATATGTCTTTAACATTTTCGAACATATTAAAATTAAACTCTTGTGGCACCACGCCTAAGTTTAACTTTGCACCGATTAAATCTTTATCAATATCTACACCAAAAATAGAGACCTTACCGGAGGTTTTATTCACTAATGAAGAGACGATACCTAACGTGGTCGACTTACCGGCGCCATTAGGACCAAGCAAAGCAAAAAAGTCGCCCTGCTTAACCTCAAAAGAGATCTCTTTTAAGGCCTCAAAACCGTTGCCATACACTTTATGTAAATTTTCAACTGTTAACGCTAATGTCATCTAGCTATCCCGACTTAAATAAGGGGGTGATTTCAAGTTTGTAAACATACGTTTTCGACTACAACCGCTTAATAGAGAGTCTGGCGCTAAAATGCCCAGCTCACCTATCAACTAAAAGTCGCCGCACATTTTAAGTGACTCAGCTAAGCATTCAATGAACTATTTGTTCATATCCACCTAGCTAGCTTGTGTTTCACCTTATAAAATAAGCGCCATCATGATATTGGAGCTCGAAATGACATCTTACCAAATTCATCACCTTAATTTCCTGAAAATTGCATATAACAATTTGATCAAGTGCGAGCCCTTCACCCATGAGGAGATCACCCATGAAGATGAAGCCTTTATCCTTAGCCTTAAAGAACTGATCGAAGCATTCGAGGCCGGTAGCGAAGAGATTTATACCACCGGAGAACATG
>Ga0115005_10004599_pt1 | contig 10908 bp, 15 predicted proteins | sample ArcOceMetagenome_FD_87163 | JGI IMG/M metagenome (GOLD analysis project Ga0115005, IMG submission 87163) | Marine eukaryotic phytoplankton communities from Arctic Ocean - Arctic Ocean - Greenland ARC118M Metagenome | ecosystem: Environmental > Aquatic > Marine > Oceanic | place: Arctic Ocean...
ATCCATCTGGAGACTTTGGAAAGAAAGAGCTCAGCCCTGCTCTACGAAATAGAATGACAGAGATCTGGGTTGAGTCATATTTTGTGCAAAAAGAGCTCATTGATCTTTATCAGCCTTAGATTGCTCAGAGCTTTGCATTACAGCCACAGATTCATAGGGCCATCTCGAGAGATATTGACCTCTACCTCATCGTGTTCAAGATGTGCGAAACCAAGCTCAATACACTGGGCGCATCTGAGGTCGAGCAGGCTAGTCTAACTTTGTTCAATATGATTGGCTTCGTCAACTTCACTCTTGCCAGGAAATTCACAGTCTTGCAGAGGAAAGCTCTCAGTGTGAGAGACATCATCAATGCAATCGATTTTATCAAAGTTGGATTCCCGCTTTTTGAAGAAGCTCGTCAAGCCCAGCTGGCACTGACTCTATACCATGCTATTTCACTGGTCATCATGGATGGGCTCTGCCTTGGTATCGATGTTGCAGGCGACCGGTAGAAGGAGTAGATCACAAGTCACTGCACTGAATATCTTGACATGCTCTTAAATGACGTCTGCTTGCCGTCGTGGCGAGATCGCTCAAGCTCATTTGAAGGAGAGTTTATAAACACAGAAATGCAGATTGGTGTACATCCATTCGTTCTGGATAAAAAAGTGGGCACCACGAGCTCACAATTTGCATTTGATGCAAAGACAACGAAATCAAATCTCCATCGGCTGCTGCGAGCTCATCAGCTGCAGAAGCCAACCTTGATAGAAGGACCTCCTGGAGTTGGAAAAACCAGCCTCGTCGAAAACCTGGCCAGAATAAGTGGCAGGCTGCTCACCAGAGTCAACTTGAGTGAGCAGACGGACATGATGGACCTTCTTGGTAGCGAGTATCCCACAACCAACGACAACGGTGGCCCAGAGTCGGGTGATGGTGAAGATATTCAGTTCAGGTGGTGCGATGGCGCCCTCCTCAGGGCGATCAAGGAAGGCCACTGGTTCTTGATCGATGAGATGAACCTCGCCCAATAAAGTGTACTGGAAGGCCTGAATGCAATCCTTGACCATCGAAGAACCGTATACATTCCAGAACTCAACAGAGAATTTGAGTGCCATCCTGACTTCTTCGTCTTCGCTTGCCAGAACCCGAGCTCATCGAGCTCATCGGTTGGTGGCCGCAAGACGCTGCCCAAATCCTTCTTGAATAGGTTCAACAAGATCTACCTGGAGGAGCTGACCCAAGACGACTACTTGTGCATATTGGAGCGCCAGATCCTCAACGATCGTCTGCTCGCGCGCTTGGATGTCACTGCCTTGTTGGAATTCAGCAAGACGGTGGAGAGCATTCTGAGAGAACAGGCAGGCAGGACAGCAGCCTGCCCTGATGAGGGTGCCGTCAACCTGAGGGACCTCAATCGACTGTTCAAGCTCTATCGTAGGTTCATCCAAGAGACAGATGGAGATCACGACCTCAGTCTGGCTTGGTGCGTGGACATCTGCTACCTGCAGAAGGTCACCAAGTCCTCGGTGAGGCACAAGATAGTCGATGAGATCCTCGCCGCCTCCGGCTTGATAGGCGACATCGAGAGAGTGAGAGCGGCGCTGGCTGCACGCCCATTGGTCAGAATCCTGCCAAATAATCAGCTGAAATTTGAGAACCACAAGTCAACTGTGATAGGAAATGGCCTTCTTGATCTCGAGAGATCAGATCTGTTCCTCAGTGACATCTTGAAGATGTAAGGCTGCCAGACAAAGAGCCTCCAATTCCTGGCAGATTGCCTGCATACCAACTTTCCCTTGCTTGTTGTGACCGATGATTGCTCGCAGCTCATTCGGAACTTGTAGACGATCGCTCAGCTGTGGAACAAGCAGCTCAAGAGGATCTTGCTCAATGACCGCAGCGACACCACCCAATTGCTTGGCTGCTTCGAGCAGACCTCGCAGGACTTGACGCAGCTGCAGTCTGAGATAGCAAAGAGCTACATCGACCGGCTCACTGGCCCAGTCATCAGCCTTGAGCACAAACTCGCAGCTACGAGAGACCTTGAGAACTAAATCTTGATAATAGAGGAATTCATTTCATAGAATTCGAATGAATTGCAAGAAGATGGAGAGAAATTCACACGCAAGCTGAACCAATTCAAACGCACGATCTCGAAAGGCTAAAGCAGGTTCGAATGGGTGGACTCGGTGCTGGTCAACGCCATCGAGGACGGCCAATGGGCCATCTTTGAGAATGCAAACCTATGTAACCCTTCCATTTTGGACAGATTGAACTCCTTGCTCGAGGAGGGCAACCACTCGCTCAGCATTAATGAGCAGGGTCTCGTCCAAGGCGATGCTTTGAGAGAAGTAAAGGCGCACCAAGACTTCAGGCCGATATTCCTTTTGAGCAAGCAGACTCTGGAGGACCAAGGTCGAGACGTATCACGAGCGTTACGCAACAGGTGCTTGCTTATCGAGATTGACTACCAGGCTGCACAGACCCTCAAAGACGCTGGTCAAGACGCTCAGGCTATTTCTGAGGATGTGACAGCGTTGGTCGACGAGCAAGATGGGCGCGTCCTCGACGCCTATCACGAGGCTCTGAAATTCGACTTCTATCCGCTAATGCGACACAACTCTCAGACGCCTTAAGGCACAGATGGCTCGGACAGCTCCTCTCCGCAAGCCCTGGTGCAGCTTGGAAAGCGAAGCAAGCCCTCGGCGCCACCTGCTGGCTCCTAAGCCTCAGGATCTAATCAGTCCGCAAAGTCTTGGCTTGCTCCATATCTGTTCCAGCACCTCACGCACTTCAAGACTCAGGAGGATGTTGTGGCTCTCTATCTGAAGGGAGCAAATGAAGCCAACTCCGACCAGATCCATTTGTGCCTGACTACCATCGCTCAAAGGGAGCACCCAGACGGCTGGTTTGCCTGGTACCTGGACTGCCAGGTCCAACGCCTCACAGCGTTGATCCAGCAGGCAGTCAGCAATCCATCAAGCAAGATCGTCTTGACCAACACCTCGCACCAGATATTGGCCATAATTCTCCAAAAGCGAGCAAATCAGAGCCTGGCGATGCTTGCAGACCGGCATTTCTTGTTGCAAAAGATCCACGAAGCTCTCTGCTAGCGTGGCCACGTCGATGTGCTTCAGTCGCATTCAATAATTTTTATGCTCACCAAGATCCACGGCGACGCTCCAGCGGAGGTGATGCGACACCTGGAAGCCCAGCATGGCGAGGTGAGCGTAAGGGCTCTGACGAACAATACCAAGGGTCTTCAGAATCGACTTAGCTTGGTCGAGCAGCTCAAGCCCAATGCATTGAGCGATGATGAGATCAACCAAATTGCAAGGATGAGGGAATGGCAAGAAGACTTGAAGCAAAATCCGCTTGGGTTCGTCTGGATCGCCACGCTTTTTGGAGTCTCTGGAGACGATATCAAACCAAAGCACGGCTTTGGTGGTCTTGAGGCTCACTACTCAATAATCTGCCTCAATGATGACAAAGAGATCCTCAGCAAAGAGGACATCGATGCTTACAACCTCGCTGAGATGATTCAAGAGGCCTCGCCCTATCTCGTGCTCATTCCGAAGGCAGCGGCAACAATCCCAATGAGCACATCCTCATAGTATCATAGCCTTTGCCTTCTCAAGGATGCCAAGAAGCTCTGTAAAAGGGCGCTACTGAGCCAGGCCAGCCTGGATTTGGATCTTGCAGCCAAAGTGGGTGAAGTGTAGGGACAAATGAAGCCAAAGCGACTCAGCTGGCTCCTTCCAGCCGTCAGCAACACAGTAAACAGGTTTGCCAGATGCCTAAACCTTTTCAATCTCGAAAGAATGTACAATTTCAAGAAGTCAGTGGAGGTCTCGACGATGAATCGAGTTCTATGTGACGAGGCAATGCACCTGACTCTGCGAGATCTCCCCAGCTTCTACGCATGTGCAGCTGGCTTACTCTCACAAATGACGTACCAGCTCGAGAACTCAGACAACAGGAACGGACTTCTCCAAGAGGCACTTGAGTTCTGCGAGGCTCCCTCTAATCAAGCCCACCATGTTGACGAGGAGCTCCAGGATGGGCTTTCTTTGCTGAGAACCAACTTGGAGAAGTAGTCTTCCTAGAATCCACGCCAAACCAAGAGCATTGACGCCATCGTCGGCTGCTTTGCCAAGTTCAAGGCGCTCTAGACCGTGGATGTCATCGAAGCCATGCTTGTCCTGCCATTTGAGCACGCTCGACTTCTAGGGCTAGCCGAAACCCACTACACTGATGCATATCTGAGCGAGCTGAACTTCTGGCAGTACCATCTCCGAAATATTTTTGCTGCCCTTGATGCCACAAAGCCAATCAGAGCACAGATTGACGAGCTTGAGACGCAAGTCCAGCACCTAGCGTCTCTAATGCCTTCTCCTGAGATCCACCAGCGTCTTCTTGCTCTCCTTCAGTACACAGTCCACCTGATCGATAGCGTGACGGAGCTGGTCACGGCTTTGGCACAGACGAGGGACTTCAGGGTAGGTCTCAAGCAGCTGCTCACCAAGTGTGAGCTGATCAACCAGCTACTGGTGAAAGGCCAAGATCTTTATCATGCTTGCTTCAACAATATCGTGGAGCCTCTGATGACCAGCTCTCTGTTCTTGGTGGTGAGCTCGAGAGCCTATCTGCACGAGCTTATCAAAGCTGAGGTCGGAGATGAGCTCGTGGATCGCCTCGTTGGGCTAGAGAGCGTTAATTAATAATTAGAGAGCTACGAGCAGGAGACTGCACTCCACTGCAAGGCATCAGGCAGCACCAGCCCAGAGAGGCAAATTCTATATGAGCAGTAGCTGCTGTGGCTACTCAAGCTTCAGAGGCTCTGTCCAGCAACAAAGGAGAGCAAAAAGTCTGCTCTGGCAGTCAAAGTCCATGCATTAGATCACTTTGTGAGGAGAGAAATCGCCAAGAAAATTGCCGAGGAATGCGAAATGGACGAGATGGAGGCCCAAGTCTACAACCTCCCCTTCAAAATGAAAGTACAGAGCATCATGGACGATAATAAAGCCATTGACGAGCTCACTGCCAAAGATAAAGCGCAAATGGAAAGAGAAGCCGAATAAGAGATCGAGGTCAACTTTCCAAGCTACTTCGATGAGTTTCAGAAGAAGCTCCTCTCCATATCCAATGAGCGGATTGGAGCAAACGGTGCTGCTGCCCAAGGTCTTGGTCAAGCTGAGCCTGCTGAGGTATAGCACCGTGAAGTACTAGTTGAAAGGGTCTTGGATGAGCTCACCGAGGTGAGCAGCGCAAATGAGGACATCTTCCGGTCTGACTTCCTGCGACAGCGCCTGGAAATTGTTCAGATGTGCTGGGAGCAGACAGAGGTCGTCAACCTCTCAAGGCGTGAGCAAGCAATAAGAATACCAGATTTGGTGCAGTCGTTCATCGAGAGAGATAACCGATGGATGGAAGATGCAGTCTATTGTCTGGAGGACTAGATCAAGTAGTCACAGCTCAAGTCAGTTATGAACATCACCGACTTGTAACTGTCCTCAACCTTCAACTTCTATCATGACTCCATTCCACAAGAAGCAAGACTGATCTTTCAGCCGCTCGCGAAGCTCCAGCAGCGAGTTCGAGACATCCTGCTAGAGTACGAGAGCCCTATCCTGAACGACGTCCTCTTCCTTTCGAACTATATGATGACCTCATTCAATACTAAATCTACTCCCTTGATGAAGATTCTGACGGGTGTTGAGCTGCTACTGGAGAAGCTCGACGAGTGGCAACCATATGCCAGCAAGAACCTGAACTCATGCCATGAAGAGATAACGTCGATCAAGCAGCTGATCATTCGATACCGAAAGATATAGATCTTATCCTGGAGGAATCTACTCAACCACAGAAGAACAAAAATGATCAAAGAAGATTTCCGCAATTGCATCAGGCTAATTCACACAGTCGAAAGGCAGATCTTTGATGAGGATTTGTACAAAGAGCCAAGAAGAGCAGCCAATAGCAGCAAGAATCTGCACAATAATAAAGACAAGGTGGAGCTCTAGATCTTCGAACTGGTTGATCTCTTCATCAGAGATAGCAGCCTTGGGCTCTTTGAGTCTCGTCTTGCAGTCATGTAGCTTCTTCATGATAGTCTTGAGCTCAAGCAAAGCCATCTTAGTCAACGAGATGGCCATGGACTTGCACGCCAACTCATTTCTCTCCCAGACTTCAATCGTGGAAAGCAAGATCTCGTCATCGAGAGATTGCGAAAGGTGCTCAACATCCTCCACTTTGTGCTGGGCTACTATGGCCAGTTTAAAGGCAAGCTATAGCGCACAATTGCCAGGCTTGATGCAGCAGCTCGTGACAAGATAAAGACTTTGATCGATGTCTCTAAATGGTCGGTCCAAAAGTTCACATAAGTGAAGTCGAACATAGATAAGACCCATCGACAGCTTAATAGAGCCTGCAAGCACGAGGAAGAGGTGCTCATGTAGAATATCTAGAGCCTGGTGCTCACGAGCTCTCGCAAGAAATACATCAACACTGATGCTGGTGGAGACAAGCTAGTATCGCTTGATGGAGAGAAAAAAGCTATCGTCGAAGAGCAGACTGTCGCTTTGATCGTCAAGAAGAACGATGACGGTGGAGAGCAACCAATGATGCTCCGACGACTAGAATTCTTCGAGAAGAAGCACATCGAAAGCAAGTGGCCTGACGCCAGCTCCTTGGAGTCTGTGATGGCTGGAATGTTTGAACGCCTCAAAGCTGTCCGAGACCTAAACAAAAAGCATCTTCAACGACGAGCCTTCATCGATCTGTTCAAGTTCATGAAGGACCAAGGCCTCAAGCCCAACTTCCAGGATAGGTTACAGCCGCTGATCATCAAGTCAAGATTGGTCAATCTTCAAGAGGAAGCACTCCAAAGCAGACTTGAATCATATTTCTACAAAGCTCAGGAGCTGCTGATCATCACAGAGGCCTCGAGTCAAGTCGAGGAGAACAGCGACCTCAAGAATGTGGACGTCATCAGGATTCAGGGCTTCTCAAAGTCACTGATGCACAAAATCTTGACGATCAACTTGGAGCTGGCCCAGCTGGAGACCATGAGGAAGGAATTCGGAAATGTGCTGAAATTGGACGACAAAGTACAAATTCAAGCAAAAGCAGGACAAATGCTCGTGATCACGGCAGCAAAGAGCGCCCTCTTCACCGAGCTTAGAGACCGCTTCGTTCAAGTAAGAGCTAATGCCATATCTCGAATCAATATGATCTTGCTTCTTGAGAACGCTGCTGGGATGGGAAAGCTCGTCACAAATCTGGACAGCGCAGGCGTAAGCGAGAGCGGCTGTGCACAGCTGAAGATGGAGGTCGAGGCCTTCATTGAAGAACTTGCGAGAGTAAGGAGCGAGCATCCTTCAAGCAGGAGGGTTAAGAAAGTCATCGATGGCTCGTTGGAGCTGGCCGAGCCGCTGCTGAGGAAGCTCGAGATAGAGTTTGGCATAGTAGAAGCCAACACCGAGAGCAATGAGAGCAGTGCCTTGATCATGAAGAGGGCGAAGCTCCTGTCCAAGTATGTTCAGCTTCTCTATCAAGATGTCTATGGTCACGTCTCAGAGTTTTGGCAGCAGCAAGCTAGTGAGTAGCAGAAGGAATCAGCCAGGAAGGAGTCGTTCGATAGATCAACGATTCTGACAGCCTCAGATGGGAACCAGCAGTAGTTGGCAGAGCCCAATAAGGAGTCTGAGGCCGCAGATGAAGAGGACTCATCGGCTGATCTGACCATATAAGAGCAGCAGGTGTTTACAAGCAAGCTCATCAGCCGGATTCAGGATGGAGCGGAGGTCAAACCAAAGAAAAGTGGCTCAGCGACGCCTGGATAACCAATTATAAGTACAATCTAAGATGTTGCTGCTCAACTCTTTGAGCTTCAAGGCCTCGACAACGAATATCAACTAACTCAGTGCGACCTTGACGCCCTGAAAACCTCAAGGCAACTCGTCACAAAAGTTCTCTCCCTCCTTGACTTCTTTTTACGTGCTCAGGGTGCCTTCCTTGCCTCCCTTTGCAAATTCAGCTACCTCTCTCAACGTATCTTCCTTTATCTGATATACCAAGGCTTTTGTGGACAAGAAGATGAATCAGACCCTCAAGATCAGCCGGATGACAAGTTCCTGGAAGCCGATGGCTGCGGTATGGGAGATGGCCAAGGCCAAAACAACGTCAGCAATGAGATCGAGCATGAAGAACAGCTCGAAGGACTCAAGAACTACGAAAGTGAGCCCGAATAACCAGAAGAGCCACAGGATAAAAACGAAGACAAGAAATCAGAAGAAGATAATGACTTTGAAATGAAGGAAGATTTCGATGGAGATATGGAAGATGAGGAAAAGAAAGAAGACCCAGAAGACAAAAAGTCAGAAGATGAAGACAAAGAGGATGACGCTCTTGATAAAGTTGATGACATGCTGGACAACCAGCTCTGGAATAAGAATATGGAGGACATGGAACAGAAAGAGGACGAAAACGGTGAGAACGATGATGAAGAGAAGGAAGAGATAGACTTAGGTGATCGAAATATCGATGAGTAGAATCAACTTGACGAACAGGAGAAGGAATTGGCTGCAGGTGATAATGACAAACAAGAGGATGAAAAGGAAGAAGATGGCGAGCAAAAGGACCAAGAAGGAGAAGATGATGAGGAAATATAACGGGATGATAACCCAGAAGAGGACGAAGAAAAACCTGATGAGGAGCTGGAGGATGCCAGCAACAAAGACCTTCCACTTGATAGAGATGAGCTTATCGAAGATGATGTGTAAAGCAAGAAGTCAGATGAGGTATCTCAAAAAGCAGATTCAGATCAAGAAATGTCGGATGCCGATTCAAAATCAGAGGAGAATCCAGAAGAGCTAAGCGACAAAGAAGGTGAGGAGAAAGAAGCAGAAGAGCTCGAAGACAAACCAGAAGACTTCCAAGAGAAAAATTAGGAAGAGAATTCTGATCAAAACAGCTAGAATCCTGATGATGATCCTGACAGGGAGCAAATAGGTGACAACAACGTATTAGAAAACTAGGAAGAACAGGCTGATGAAGAAGAAGATGATGCAGCAAACGCAGACCTGAAAGCCAAGCAGGACTAAAGCAAAAACGAAAATGAACAGGAACCCAAAAACCAGGATCAAAACCCAAGCGATCAATAAATGGAAATGCAAACTGAGTTCGATGTCAATGGTAGCGACATCTTATTCTAGCTTGCACAACAAATTCAAGAGCAGAAGAAATAGAAGCAAGAACAAAAAGAACTGCAAAAGAAAAAGCAAGAACAGCTCGACAAAGATAAGCAATAAATCGAACAGCCATAAATGACTGAAGAACATGATAAGAAACCGGAAGCTGAACAAAATCAAAATGATGATCAGAATGCAATGGAATACGAGTTCGACGAGGAAGCCGAATAGCTCTAAGGCAAACTTGCAGCAGACAACGTTGAAGATAAAGTCCAGGATAAGGAACAGGTTGAGAATCCCGAGGACAAGACCGGCCTTAATGAAGATTAATAGATGGAAGACCATGAAGACCAGGATGAAAAAGAGGAAGATGAAAGCAGTGTGCAGAAGACAGAAGCATAAGCCAAGGCGCAAGATGCCAAAGAAGCGCGGAAGGAGAAGAAAGTGCGCGCCGATCAGCAGCAAGAAGATCTCGATGAACAAGAGGAAGACATGGATGCAGACCAGCAAGACCTAGTGGATGAGTACCAATAATTCCTCGAAAACAAGGAATCATTGCAGCTCAAACTGGAAGAGGACAAAATGGAGGTTGACCAAATTGCACCAACCGACATAATCACGCTACCAAGTCAAGAGGACTTTGACTATCAGGCTTCCAAGCTTGCCACCAGAGCCTTATACGACTTATGGAGGCAGGACGAAGACGCCTCGGAAACTTCGATTGCCCTGTTGAGCAGGTTCAAGGCGGAGACCGGGGCCGCCTCTGCCAGCTTGTGCGAGCAGCTGAGAATAGTTCTTGAGCCATAGCTCAGTCAACAGCTCCAGGGTGACTACAGGACTGGAAAGCGACTAAACATGAAGAAGGTAATTTCTTTTATAGCCTCACACTACAGGAATGACAAGATCTGGCTTCGTCGGACCATGCCGTCGAAACGTGACTACAAAATCCTGATTGCCATTGACGACTCACTTTCAATGAATGAATAAAGCCTTGGCTTCTTCTCACTGGAGGCCATGGTCACTCTCGTAGAAGCTCTCAACAGGCTGGAGGTTGGCAAAGTTGCGGTGGCTCGGATCCGAGATCGAATGGAGTTGCTACAATCCTTCGAGGACAGCTACTCCAACGAGAGGTCTGCCTTCATCGTAAGCCAGTACGAGTTCAAGCACTCTGCCAAGCAAAGTCACGATACTGCCATGGCAAACTTCGTTAGAGATGCCAACAAGCTCCTCGATTTCTAGAATACACAATCCCAGGCGGCAGGTGCTGTGAGCTGCCCATTCGTCATCATCTTGTCCGACGGCCGCTTCAACAAAAACAACGTTCGCAAATATATGCAAGAAGCCCAAGAAAAAAGATACCTATACATCTTCGTGATTCTAGATGCTCCAAAACCCCAGAACGACCAATCCGCCAAAAGCAAAGACTCTCAAGCTGGTATCCTAAGCCTCCGTAGCGCCGTCAAAGAACCAGGTCAGTCAGGCATCAAGCTCGTTCCATATTTGAAAGACTTCCCGTTCAGCTACTATTGCATAGTCCAGGACCTCCACCAACTTCCAAGTGCCTTGGGCTCCATCTTGGTACAGTGGTTCTCCATCATGTCGGCTAGTGGCCCGTAGTGAATTGTAATATCAATACTAATTAATTAAGAACAATATAATTTATAAAATAATTTAAAATGAATTCAATAACAAATAAAATTTTTCTTATATTTGGGGTTTTGGGGTTTTGGGG
>Ga0115005_10004600_pt1 | contig 10907 bp, 12 predicted proteins | sample ArcOceMetagenome_FD_87163 | JGI IMG/M metagenome (GOLD analysis project Ga0115005, IMG submission 87163) | Marine eukaryotic phytoplankton communities from Arctic Ocean - Arctic Ocean - Greenland ARC118M Metagenome | ecosystem: Environmental > Aquatic > Marine > Oceanic | place: Arctic Ocean...
CATCTATCTATTAAGAGATAGATGCGATGCAAGCTTTTTGGCTGACATCAAGGTAGAATACGCCTCTTAAATTTCTAGCACTGGGTTACAGATGTTCCAGGAAATCCCACACAGCCGTCCAACCACACCATTATTGGACAGCTTAGACTCCACTGCCCTGCTTAGAGAGTTGGCCCCAAGCCAATTGCCTGAGCTAGCCTCCGAGTTGCGTGAATACCTGTTATACAGTGTGGGTCAAAGTGGTGGACACTTTGGCGCAGGCCTTGGCGTGGTTGAACTGACCATCGCGCTGCATTACGCCTACAACACCCCTGAGGATATTTTGGTTTGGGATGTGGGCCATCAAGCGTACCCTCATAAAATTCTTACTGGTCGACGTGAACAACTGCCGACTATTCGTCAAAAAGACGGCCTAAGCCCATTCCCTAAACGGGCCGAAAGTAAATACGACAGCTTTGGTGTGGGCCACTCTTCTACTTCTATCAGTGCTGCATTAGGCATGGCGTTAGCCGCTAAACAACAAGGTAACGGCAAAAAAGTCGCGGCCATTATTGGCGATGGTGCCATGACAGCCGGCCAAGCGTTTGAAGCATTAAACCACGCCGGCCACATAGATAACGACATGTTGGTTATCCTCAATGATAACGACATGGCCATCAGTGAAAACGTTGGCGGCTTAAATAAGTATCTAGCAAAAATTCTAAGCTCAAAAACCTACGCCACCATGCGTGAAGGTTCTCGTAAAGTATTAAGCAATATTCCCCACGCTTGGGAATTAGCCAGTAAAACAGAAGAACACGTAAAAGGATTCTTCACCCCAGGCATTTTATTTGAAGAACTAGGTTTCAATTACATCGGCCCTGTAGATGGTCACGATGTAGAAGGTTTGATCACCACATTAAAAAACATGCGCGATTTAAAAGGCCCGCAGTTTTTGCACGTGATCACCAAAAAAGGCAAAGGTTTTGAACCGGCCGAAAAAAATCAAATTAAGTACCACGCGCTTTCTCCTGTTAGTACAAAACCCCGCAGCGCTAAAAAATTACCGACATTCAGCAATGTATTTGGTCAGTGGGCTTGCGATACAGCTCATACCGATCATCGCCTAATGGCCATTACTCCGGCCATGCGTGAAGGCAGTGACTTGATTCAGTTTTCAGAGCGCTTTCCTGAACGCTACTTTGATGTGGCCATTGCCGAGCAACATGCCGTGACACTGGCAGCAGGTATGGCGTGTGAAGGGGTTAAACCGGTTGTGGCTATTTACAGCACGTTTTTACAACGGGCTTATGATCAACTGGTTCACGATGTGGCCATTCAGAATTTAGATGTGACCTTTGCCGTGGATCGCGCCGGTGTTGTGGGTGCCGACGGCCCTACTCACGCAGGGGCGTATGACATCAGTTTTATGCGCTGCATTCCTAACATGGTGATTGCCGCACCCAGCGACGAAAACGAATGCCGTTTATTATTAAACAGTGCCTATGAATTTAACGGCCCAGCCGCTGTGCGCTACCCAAGAGGTTCAGCCAATGGCACACAGGTTACCTGTGACAAAGAAACCGTTGAAATAGGCAAAGGGCGAATCATTGAACGGGCATCATCCGCGAGCGATAACACCGCGATTTTATGTTTTGGCCCGCTGTTACATGAGGCACTGAAAGCTCATGAAGCATTAAGCCCGGCAGAAAAAGCTAATATCACACTTGTGGATATGCGCTTTATCAAACCCATTGATGAAAGCCTATTATTAGAGCTTTGTGAAAACCACCATACGTTCATCACCCTTGAAGACAACGCCATTATGGGCGGTGCCGGCAGCGCGGTAAGTGAATTTTTTGCTCAGAAAAACATTACAAAAGCCGTTAAATATTTGGGCATTCCTGATGCTTATATTGAACACGGCACCCAGCAGCAACAGTGGGCACAAATGGGCTTGGATGCACAGGGTATTAAAATGGCTTTAAAGAATATTTAAAACGCTGTTTATTAATAAAAAAATGGAAGCCTAGGCTTCCATTTTTTTTGCTTTAGATTTATCACACCTAGCTTATAAGCTTTAACGCCTAGTAAGGTAAATGCCCAGTACCATTAAAATGGCCCCCATAATTTTTTTACCATCAATGGGAATCACTGGATAATTAAACAAGCCAAAATGATCAATCAGCAAGGCTGAAATAATCTGGCCCAGCAGCACCAAAACAATGGTATTAGCGATACCAATTTTTGGCCCCACAATACTCACTGCCAACATATAAAAGACCACTATGGCCCCTGAAATATAAAGCACAGGGGATATGCTTTTAATGGATACTACTGCGCTGCCGCCAAGTTTAGAGCTGTTACTCAACATGAGATATGCAAAGCTGATGGTGAAAGCGATTGAAAATAAAATAAACAATCCTTTAGCCAAACCCAATTGAGAAGACAGTTGACCCGACATGGCCGCCATAACAGGAATACCCAAGCCTGCTATAAATACCAATGCATATAAATTGAAATTTGTCATAGTCAGCATCATTGAGCACTGCGGATATTGCTAACACTGTCCCCTGCTATTCCCCAATTATCAGTGGCCACTTCATCTATTATTACAAAAGTAGTTTTTGGGTTTTTCCCCAACTCCTTTTGCAGAAGCTCTGTTACGCCTTTAATTAAGTTCTCTTTCTTTTCTGGCGTTAAGTTTTCAGGGGTTACTTTAATATTAACGTAAGGCATGTCGCTTTCCTTTTTAGTTGTTTGCTAGTTTTACAAGATTTTGATAATCCGCCAACATACTTGGGGACTCTATGGAGCCATGATGATGCAACTGACGATACTGTTTGTTTTTATCATCAAAAATAAAAAAACGGGAAGTACGAATTTCAAGTATCACTTTTTTATCTTGCCACTGAACTTCGCCTTTCTCTCGCCCTACTGCCAGAAACCCGCCTTGCCATTGCGTAAGTTCGATATCATAAAAATCCACATGAACATTTAACGGACCACTGAATAAACGCTGGTATAACTGTTCGATAGACTGCCAGCCTTTTAAAATGCCCCCTAACGGATTACTCATAATGGCGGCCTCTGAATTGGACCAGCTCTCCCTGAGAAGGCCTAAATCCCCTGTATTAAATCCCTGATAAAAAAACGCTAATGCATCCGCTTCTGCACTGTTTTTGTCTTTTAAGTCTTCTATGGTTTTCATAGTTTTTACCCGCTATTTTTCTTTATTTACACCCGTTTTGTTATTCGATGAGTTTTCTGAAGTTGGACGTTGATGCTTCAAATAAAGGTTTGACCGCTAGATACTGCGAATTTGAAAAAAACTGAGCTTTAACTACCTCATTAGGAAACTGAAATATCGCCACACGATTCAGGGTCTTTTCATGGGACTGGGTTTTAATGACCCTTGATACCTCATATTCCTCAAGCACTGTTACGCCTAATTCTTTCATCACCGGAGCTATACCTTCGCGGTACAACTGGTAACCTTGTGGATCGTTTATCTGCAATGCAAACATCAACTTAATCACTGAAACATCCTCTATTTCTGCTTGTGCTAAAACTGACGATCCCATGATCATCATAAAAAATAAGACTTTCATTATTCTTACCCCTTTTCATATGGTTGCATATGCAACCATATGAATAAATTTTTACAATTGTTGATTTAGCTTTCTAGCCGTTTTAACAAATGTGGTTAAATCTTGTTTGCCCAGCTTGTTACACATGGTTTGATACAAGCTCTCGCCTAACGCTTCTAGTTTTGCATTAATAGCCAATGCCGACTTACTTGGGATAATGACATTTTCCCTTAAATCAGAATCTGAAGCCGTGCGCTCTAATAAAGACTTCTTTTCAAGTTGGTTTACAAACCGTGTGACCGTGGATTTATTTAGCTGTAGCTCTTGGCTAATCGCTTGCTGGGTCAAACTGGGTTGAGCCAATACCAGACGCAGCAAATAACCTTGAGCAGGGCTTAAATCAAATTCAGAAAAGCCCTCATCCCAAATGGCATTCAGCTTTCGGGCTAATGCATGGGTATTAAAATAAACGCAGCGCTCAAACATAAGTAACGACCAAGGGTACACGACACTCAATATAGGACAAAAAAGTTGCACCTGCAACCTGTTTGCTGATTTATGCCCATAAGAAAAAAGGAAGCCTAGGCTTCCTTTTGCTTCAATGAACATGTTTAACGGATAATCATCTTTCTGTTAATACCATCATACCTTGGTCTTCTGATATTTTCAGAGAGTTTAAAAAACTCATACCCAGTAACGGGATATCAGGATGATTACCCTCAATCACCGACGCCCTTACGCTGTAACGCTTGATTCCGCCGACCTGAACACTGTCTAACTTGAAGGAAAAACTGGGCACAATGCCACTGGCCGTGGCGCTTCTGATTTTTTTACCGTCACGATAATTGATGCCTAATGACTTAGCGGTTTGACTGCTCATGGCCACCGAACTTGCGCCAGTGTCTACCAGCATTTTTACCGAGCGACCATTTACTTTCACTGAGGTGTAATACTGGCCACGCTGGCCGCGAGGTAGGCGCACACTTTTGACAATGGGTGCGCTGTATTCAGAGGCCAAGCTGGTGCCCAAACCCAATACCTGCTTTTGGCCGTTATACATGATGACCGCCTCTTTGCTGTTGGCCGATAACAGGCTCACACCGGATTTAGATTGGCCTGCTTTTAACACCACCTTTTCACCCATGACTTCTAAAATGGCCATATTTTTCATAAGGCCAACCGCCAGCACATCAGCATGGGCCTGCTGAAAGGCAAACAGCACACACAACAAACACGCTCTCAACATAACCGATGATTTATCCATGAGCTTAGCTGCCTCCAAAACACGTAACACAATTCAATATGACAAGTTTGTCCCTTGGCCCCATAATACTCATAAGCCACATACCTTGGAATGTCAGAACGTTATGATTTGGATTATTTTAATCATTTGTTTGTTTGCCTTAATGCTTTTGCCGCAATGGTGGACACAACGCATCCTAAAAAAATACAGCGTTAATCGCAGCGATTTACCCGGCACCGGGGGCGAGTTAGCTGAGCACCTTATTAAACAGCAAAACCTTACGGTTGAATTAGAAGCCACTGAGCAAGGGGATCATTACGACCCTCAAGCCCGCTGTGTGCGTTTGAGCCAACAAAATATGGACACTAAATCTTTAACGGCCGTGGCCACGGCGGCTCATGAAGTGGGCCATGCTATTCAGCATCAGCAAGGCATGTGGTTATTAGTCATGCGCACACCTTTGGCAAAACTGGCATTTTATATTGAAAAAATTGCACAGCTGGCGCTTATCAGTACACCGGTATTTTTAAGTTTTGTGCCAGGCATGGCGAGGTTTTCTATGATCATTGCGGTGTGTGGCATCTTAGCCAGCACCCTAGTGCATTTAATGACATTACCAGTGGAGTTTAACGCGAGTTTTTCTAAGGCCTTGCCCATACTAAAAAATGGCAAGTATTTAAACGAAGCCGACTATAAAGCCGCAAGAAAGATTCTATTAGCTTGTGCTCTGACTTATGTATCCGCCGCGTTGGCCAGTTTATTAAATGTTTGGCGCTGGTTACGGTTTATTAAGCGCTAATAAAAAGCACTATTCGTGCTTTTTATTTTCTGGGTTTGGAATATAAATATCAAAGTGCAAACCTTCTTTATTGTAGGCTTTGATTTCGCCTTGCAATAATTGAATGACAATATTTTGCACCTGATACAAACCCAACCCTAATTTTTTTTGAATACCACGGCCTGTTGTAAAAAACGGCTCAAAGATATGATTTAAAGCGGCTTCATCCACCCCTTCGCCGTAATCCCTTATGTGCACAAATAATCCTGTATCGGTTTGCTCTACATTCAGTTTAATGCCTTTTTCTTTGTCTGTGTGCTCAGCGGCATTTTCAATAATTTCATGAAACACCTTATAAATGGCTTCAGTAAAGGTAGTGAACTGCACGGTTCTATAACCCGATAAGTTCACTGTCATGGGCACGGAAAAATTAGCAGCGTCATCATTCAAGCGGTCTATTAGTGTATCTAAATCCAGCAACGCCGTTTTATAGCCCATTTGCTCTACAGAGACTTCTTTAAACGTTTGAATCAACCCAGCCAGTCGTTCAATATTTTGCTCAGAGAGCAATAACGCATCATCCCCTTCTTTTAACTGCTCCACACAGAAATCTTTACTTAACGTGCCGTCTTCAATTGCGTGATGAATGCATTCAAATTTTGTACGGGCGAAATCGCTACTGGTTTTAACAATGCCTAATGGGGTATTCACTTCATGGGAGATCCCCACCACCAACTGCTGCAGCGCCTGCATTTTATCGGTTTCTGCTTGTTCTTCTAACTTTTTAGATTTAATGCGATCGCTGATATCAATCAGCGAACACTCATAACTGTGATCGCTATTGATATCCACTTTATTCACCATTAACGATACCCATGAACCGTTTAATGCTTTGATTTCTTTTTCTATTTTAGGCCGGCTTTTACTGCAATAAGATAGCACCTCACTTTTTATATTTTGTGAAAAGTACTCTTGGATATTCTCATCATGAGGGGTGTGAGATAACTGAACGTTTTTAATGTCTAAAATTTCATAAAAGGTTCTGTTGGCACTTTTTACTTGCCCTTGTGCATTCAAAACAAAATTACCTGTCATGGCGCTATTATAAAGGCGCTCGTACAGTTCCATATTTTTAAGGGATTCTTCATGATGCACCGACGCTTCATGCTCAGCCTCAAGGCGGCGGTTTTGTAAAAACCGAATACGTACCCCAAGTGCGATGGCAAATAATACAATCTCAAACATTCGCGCCGAGGGGTAGCTATAAATCATCATAGTTTGATCCGTATACAAACCAGCCGCTTCCATCACGCTAAATATATACGCCAATGCTGACATAATAGTGGCTACCGCAAATACCCCTGCGTATTTACGCCCACTTAAGGCTAAATAAATGGATATAGATAAGGCCGAGAGCAATAGCAGACAACCGGCCAGCGTCAGCAAGCCCACTGATTTCTGATAGCCCATCCAAGGCAAACCTGCAGCAAGCATGATAAACACAGCCGCCAAAGCCCAAAAATAAATATTAATTTTACCGCCGGCTTTTTTAATATTTAAAAAGGAATAACAAAATACCCCAAACGATGAGGCACTGAGCCAAAAGGCAATAGGAATTGCCCATTCATTAACAGACGGGAAAGCAGGCCATAAAAATTGGAAACCCATGCCGTCCACTGACATGCGTGAAAAGATACTGGTAAAAACATAAAACACATAAAACAAATAAGAGCGCAGACCCGTTATAAAATACAACACAAGGTTGTAGATACTCATAACAAATAGCACACCATAATAAAAACCATGGAAGGCGGTTATGTCTGCAGTGGCTTTTTCAAAACTGCTTTTTTGCCGCATCTCCATGGGCAGACGATAACTGCCTTGCGTTTTTACCCTAATAAATACATCGACTTGTTCCCCTGCCTTTAAAAATCGAGAAAAGGCAAAGTCATTAACTTGCACATCCCGTGTGGAATAAACATGGGAGTCTCCAGTGTGCACCTTTTCAATAACCTTACCGTTTTGCACCCAGTGGAACTGCACATCATCATGGGGGGCATAACGCAGCCAGACGTACCATAAAGCACTGTGCTGAACATCAAATGGCACATGCACCCAGTAAGCCCCATCACTGTAACCAAATGAGGTGTTGGACTGATTGCTGATGGTCCAATCTTTAGGGGTTGTAGCAAGAATATCGCTAATGCTTAACGAGTTACTCTCATCATGAATGTAACGCAGGCGATGAGATAGGTCGTAGCGAGGCACGTCCATTAGCACAACGGAGTCGGGGCTTGCCTGCACAAATGAAGAGGCTATAAGAAAAAAACAGAGGATATAACGCACATAGAGCTCCTAATCTTTTTTAAGATTAGCAGCCCCTAGACAAAATGCGTAAAAATGAAAGGAATGCTAATTTAAAGCAGCGCGAGCGCGTAAACCGTACCTTGTAGACACAGCCAAGCCATAATGCCGGCCAATACATCATCAATCATGATGCCAAAACCACCGTGCACATGCTGATCAAACCATTTGATCGGCCAAGGTTTAAGGATGTCGAAGAAGCGGAACAAGACAAAGCCCCACACCAGCCACTCTATACCCTGTGGCGCTAATAACATGGTGAGCCACATGCCAATCCACTCATCGATAACAATACCGCCGTGGTCATGGACGTTTAAATCTTTGCTGGTTTTATAACTGGCATACCAGCCCATTAAAAAACCAACCACCAGCACAGCGCTGAATGCCCATACATTTAAGTCTTTCAGTAAAAACCAGTAAATAGGCAGCGCCGCTAGGGTGCCGAAGGTGCCTGGGGCTTTAGGTGCCATGCCACTGCCAAGGCCAAACGCGAACCAGTGAATTGGGTCTTTTAAATTGGGTTTAGGTAAGCTCATGGGGCGCCTATTAATAAGAATGGCCTTTATTATAACTAAGCATGACGTGCTTTGCTTATGTAATGTCTGAAATGGACATTGAGGCTGACGCCATGATCTTTAAACTGAGGCTATCTTATGATTCAGCAAGGTCGTTTATGGAATTTTCCATTCAGTTTATTTTAATCGCACTGGCTCCGGTTTTTTTAATTGCGGTATTAGTGGAGTTTTTGTATTTACGTAAACAAAGCGGTTTCGCCAGTGCCCGTTATACCTGGATGGACACCATCAGCAATGGCACCTTGGCCTTATTGCATGAAATCAGCGATGCCTCATTTAACGCCCTATTTGTCATGGGCATTTATTATCTTTTATATGACTACCGTTTATTAAATATCGAAGCCAGCTGGCTGAGTTTTCTGGCGTTATTTTTAATGCAGGATTTTTGCTATTACTGGTTTCACCGCGCCCATCACAGAATCCGCTACATGTGGGCTAGCCACGTGGTGCACCACAGTTCAGAAAAGTTAAACCTATCCACAGCCTTTCGCCAAAGTTTTACCTACCCGGTTTCCGGCATGTGGTTATTCTGGGTACCTATCGTACTGATCGGCTTTGAGCCTGAATTAGTATTGGGCAGTGTATTATTAAGCTTGGCTTATCAGTTTTTTGTTCACACCCAGGCGGTGGGCAAATTGGGTTTACTTGAGCTTATTTTTAACACCCCAAGCCACCACAGGGTGCACCATTCACGTAACCCAGAATACATAGATAAAAACTACGCGGGTATTTTGATTATCTGGGATAAATTATTTGGCACCTTCATTGAAGAAAAAGACGAGCTGCCATGTGAATATGGCATCACCCGTCAAATCCAAAGTCATAACCCACTCTATTTAACCCTGCACGAATGGAAAGACATGTTCAGTGACATGCTAGCCCCCAATAAAACCCTTTGGCAGCGTTTGAGCCATCTATGGAGCCCACCTGAGTGGCAGCCTGATACTGAGCAAGCCAATCATTTAGAACGCAGCACCGCTCAGCAAGAAAGCTAAAACTCTGTTATGCCGGTTAACAACCGGCTGACTCTTGTCTCTCTTTATGGGTGGTTATTCGTTATAATCGCCCCATGAAAAACACCCCAGATAAAAAACTATTAGTAATCGGCTATGTGTGGCCCGAGCCCAACTCCAGTGCTGCTGGCGCGCGCATGCTGCAACTTATTCAATGTTTCCAACTTGACGGTTATGACGTTACCTACGCAAGCCCAGCCCAAGCCAGCGAACACGCCATTGATTATCAGATGTACCATATCAAAACGGCCAATATTGAATTAAACAATACAAGCTTTGATGAGTTTCTAGCTGAACTGCAACCCAATGCCGTAATGTTTGACCGCTTTATGATGGAAGAACAATTCGGTTGGCGTGTGGAAAAAACCTGCCCAGATGCGCTGCGTATTTTAGACACCGAAGATTTACATTGCCTACGCTTTGCCCGCCAAAAATTAGCAAAAGGCAATAACAAGGTGATTCGCCATGTGGATAAAATCAATTTAATTGATGACCACGCCAAGCGCGAAATAGCCGCTATTTATCGCTGCGATTTAACCGTCATGATAAGCCGTTATGAAATGCAGCTTTTAGAAAATGAATTTGGTGTGGACCCAGACATTTTAATGTACCTGCCGTTTTTATTAAAAGACATCCACAATCAATACCCAGCCTTTGAAGAGCGAATGCACTTTGTCTCCATTGGTAACTTCCGACACGAGCCAAACTGGGATGCGGTTTTACAATTAAAAACCGAAATTTGGCCACTCATTAAAAAACAATTAAAAGGCACCGCATACGCTAAAGCTCAGCTGCATGTCTTTGGCGCCTACCCGCCTAAAAAAGCCACACAGCTAAATAATGAACAACAAGGGTTTATTGTGAAAGGCTGGTGTGAAGATGCGTTTAAAGAGTTAAGAAAAGGCCGCGTATTATTAGCGCCCTTACGGTTTGGCGCAGGTTTAAAAGGGAAAATGCTCGACGCCGCCCAATGTGGTTTGCCAGCGGTGACCACATCCATTGGCGCTGAAGGATTATTTGAACAAGACACACAAGCCAATAAAACCTGTGATATTAGTGATGACTTTTCAGAGTTTGCAACACTGGCTGCCAAGCTTTATAGCCAAGCAGAAAAGTGGCAAGAGTATCAAAATAACTGTGAAGCATTTTTAAAAAATGAATTTGCGTTTGAGCCATACGCTCAATTGTTTATTGAACGCTTGCATCACATTGAAGAAAACCTAATAACCCACAGAGCCAATAACTTTACCGGCACCATGCTGCGTCATCACAGCATGAAATCTACCCAGTATATGGCCCAATGGATTGAAGCTAAGAATAAACACAATACAAAAAACTGAGCATCAGCGGCGAAGGGAGAACAGG
>Ga0115005_10004603_pt1 | contig 10907 bp, 10 predicted proteins | sample ArcOceMetagenome_FD_87163 | JGI IMG/M metagenome (GOLD analysis project Ga0115005, IMG submission 87163) | Marine eukaryotic phytoplankton communities from Arctic Ocean - Arctic Ocean - Greenland ARC118M Metagenome | ecosystem: Environmental > Aquatic > Marine > Oceanic | place: Arctic Ocean...
AGAAAATGAACATAAAATAGATGCTACGAAAGAACAAATAACAAAAAAATGACCTGCATTACCAATTTTATTATGAAACATACTTTTTATATTTTAAATTTCTATTTTTTTTTAAAATATAAAAAATTAAAAATATATTTTAAAATTAATAATTAATATTAAAATTTTATATTTTTAAAATAAAAACATAAATTTATATAAAATGAATTTTAGACTAAAAAAAATAGATAATTTATCAAAAGCAAGATTAGGAGTATTAGAGATAAAAGAAGAAAAAATAGAAACGCCAGTTTTTATGCCCGTAGGAACACTAGGTACTATTAAGGCTATTAGTCAAAAAACATTAAATAATAATATAAAAGCTAAAATAGTGCTTTCTAACGCATATCATCTTTTTTTAAGACCTGGGATAAAAACTATATCTCAAGCAGGCGGACTGCATTCATTTATTAATTGGAATAAAATTATATTAACTGATAGTGGGGGTTATCAAGTATATTCACTTTTAAAAAAAAGAAGAATTAATGAAAATGGAGTAATATTCAAATCACACATAAATGGATTGACTTATAAATTTACGCCAGAAAATGTTATTAATATACAAAGAGTAATAGGTTCAAATATTTTAATGGCTTTTGATGAATGTACAAAATATCCATGTAATTATTTTTATGCGAAAGAGTCAATGAACTTAACTCACAGATGGCTGCTTAGAAGTTGTAGACAATTTGATTTAACAGCCTCAGAAAATAATAATTTTCAAGAATTATTTCCAATTATTCAAGGAAGTACTTACAAAGAATTAAGAAAAATATCTACTGATTTTGTCGTTTCTCAAAATAGGGGTGGAAACGCAATAGGTGGCATATGTAAGCCAAGTCAGCTTTTATACGAGATTGTAGATTTAATATGCAATATATTACCCCATAATAAACCTAGGTATTTAATGGGAGTTGGAACTCCTGTTGATATATTAGAATGTATATCACTGGGGATTGATATGTTTGATTGTGTTATGCCAACAAGAAACGGAAGAAATGGAACTTTATTTACAACTCAGGGCTTAATAAATATAAAAAATCAAAAATGGAAAAAAGTTTTCAGTGTTATAGATAAAAATATTAACAACAACATAAGTAATTATTATACAAAATCATATTTATATCACTTAATAAAATCCCAAGAAATATTAGGAATAAAAATAGCAAGTATACATAATCTTTCTTTTTATTTATGGTTAATAAAAAATGCAAAAAAAAATATTAAAAATAATAATTTTTCAAAGTGGAAAAATAAAATAATTAAAAAGGTTATGAAAAAAATATAATATTTTATAATAAATTATTTTTTAAAATGAAAAAAATAAAATTTTTTAAAAAAAAAGATAAAAATAAAAATTTTTTTTCTACAGTAATTATTTTAGATAATATAAGAAGCATGAATAACATAGGTTCTGTATTCAGAATAGCAGATTCATTTTTAATTAAAAAAATATATTTATGCGGCATAAGCGGAACCCCTCCCCATAAACACATTTATAAAACATCATTAGGATCAGAAAAAACTGTAAAATGATTTTATTATAAAAATATTGATATTTTATTAAGAAAAATAAAAAATAAAAATTATAAAATTATAATAATTGAACAAGTAAATAAGAGTATTAATTTACAAAACTTCTTACCTTCTTTTAATAATAAATATTGCTTAATATTTGGAAATGAAATATTTGGTATAAATAAAAAATTATTAAGTAAAAAAAATATTTTTTTAGAAATACCGCAATACGGAACCAAACATTCTTTAAATATATCGATTAGCGTCGGAATAGTATTATGGCATTTTTTTAATAAATTAAATTAATTATTTATCAATAAATTTTTAAAAAAAAACTAATATATTATTTATTTTTAAAATTTTTAATTTTTAAAAATAAATAAATTCTATAAATTAAAACTAGAAAAAATATTTTTTACTGTAAGATTTTTTTATAAAAAAAAATAAAATATATTAAAAAAAATAAAAAATTTATACTCTAAGTAAAAATATAAAAAACTTAAAACTATATATTTTGTATTAAATATTTAATTAATTTTATTAAAAATAAAAACTTTTTTTATACAAAATAATATTATAAATAAAATAAAAATAATTAGAATGGTCAAAAATATATAATTATATATTCTTATGATTAAAATAATGCTATGTAATTAAAAACATAACATATTTAATTATTTAATTATTGAATATTAAATAAAATATTTTAAAAAAAAATTAAATTTTTATTTTTTATAAATAATTAACTAAAAGATGCTTTCTAGATAAAATTGTTTCTGTAAGCTTAATTTCGTATTTGCTATTAAATATTTTATAAGGTAAATATACTATATGAGTTTGAGAAATAGATAGTAAAAAATAATCACTTCCTTTAAATGCATATCTAATTTTATTCCATAAAATTGGTATACCTTGCTTATTGTTATATTGAATAAAAATTTGCTGATCACTTATTTGGTAGCTCAATTTTTCAAAAATTAATTGATTTTGATCTAATCTTGTAATTCCATAAAACTGAATAAACCAAAATAAAAAATATGAAACAACTCCGAATATTGTACAAAATATAAACCAATAAATATGTATAAATACAGTAATACTACACATAAAAATGGAAAAAATAAAAATCCACCATTGTTCATGTATAATATTTTTAAAACACAATTTAATATATAAATTATTTTCTAATTTATATTTTTTAGTTTTTATAATCATTTTTGATAAATATTTTAAAATAAAAAATATTATTTTTTTAAACTTTTTTTATTTTTTATAATTTTCATTGCGCCCTCTAAGTGTAATTGAAATTTTGTTTTTCTTTTATTTTTATTTTTTAATTCATTTTCTTTAAATTTTTCTTTTATTTTATCCTCGTCTACAAATTTTCTAATTATAATTTGTTGTACAAAAGTAAATAAATTAGAAATAAAATAATAAAAAGTTAACCCTGCTGGAAAAGAATTTAAAATAAACATAAAGCCTATTGGCATTATATATACCAAATTTTTCATCGGACCCTGAGCAGTGCTCATTTGATTATTAGATAAACTATATAATATTGTAGCAAGTGTCATAAGAAATGTAAACAAACTAACATGATCGCCATACAAAGGTATATTAAATGACAAATTGTATATAGAATCATAAGTGGATAAGTCATCTGCCCATAAAAAAGATTCTTGTCTTAATTCTATTAAATTAGGCAACAGGTTGAACATCGCCAAGAGTATTGGCATTTGCAAAACAACAGGTATACACCCACTCAGTGGACTGATGCCCATTTTTCTATAGAGATTTATTTGATCTATTTGAATTTTATGAATATTATCTTTATGCTTTAATTTTATTTTATCTAATTCAGGTTTTAAGATTCTTATTTTTGCCATTGAAATATAGGATTTATAAGAAAGAGGTATTAGAAAAAATTTTATAATTATCACTAATAAAATTATTACTATGCCATAGTTGTTAATATTTTTATCTAAAAATTTAAATATAGGAATAATAAAAAATTTATTAATAGATTCTATAATTGGCCATCCAAGAAAAATATTACTTGAAAATTCTGATGCTATTATATTTAATTCTTCATATATATTGGGTCCAAAATAAAAGCTAAATTCACCTTTTTTTTGCATTAATTCTAAAACGGATAAATTTAATTTAATTACCGCTAATTTGACAACATTATTATCAATATTATTTGAAAATAAAGATAGATTACAACCCTTGAAGCTTTCTTTAGAAACAATTCCAGAAGTAAAAAACTTCTGTTTTATAGCAATCCATTTTAGTGGTTTTTGTATATTAATTTCTTCTTTTTTTTTGTCTGATCTTTCGTTTAAGTGATCAAATTTTTCTCCTAAAACACAATAGTTAATAGTAGTTTTATTTCTACTTTCTTCTAAATTTTTTTCAACTCTTTTAATCATATTATACCAAAAAAATTGAATTTTATCTTCATTTACATAATGATTTGTGTCAAAAAATTTTATTTTGTATTTTAATGAATACCCATTTTTGGGCAGAAAAAATATTTGTTGTATATAAGAATTTTTATCTATATTTAATGTAAAAATAACTTTATTGACTAAATTAGTATCTGGATTTTTAATTGCCTCAGTTTTGAATAATAATTGGTTCGTATATAGATGTGAATTATTATGTCTAAATAAAATCTTTAGTCCCATTTCACTACTATTGGAATCTAATAATACTAACGGTTTCTTATCATAAGTTTTATATTTTTTTAAAATAACTTTTTTAATTAATCCACCTTTAGAGCTTAAAACAACTTTTATTAATTTATTTTCAATTATAATTTCTTTTTCATTATTTTTAAAAAGATCTTTTAAAATACCAAAAGTTATAATTTTTGCATCATGAATGTAGAATTTTTTATCAACTTTAGATAATTTATTAAAAATTTTTTTATAAGAGATTATAAAGTCTTTATTAAAATTATTTTTTTTACTTATATTATTTTGAATCAATGATTTTGGAGAAAAATAATAAAAATAAATAATAAAAGAAATAAATATAAATAATAATACTATAGTTTGTTTATTTTTCATAAATTAATTTTCAAAATTATTAAATTTAAATTAATATAATATTTTTAATTATTAAAAATTAAATTAATTATAAGTTAAATTTTTTATTTTTACAAAAGAAAGAAGCTTTTATAAAGCTTGTGAATAATGGATGCGGACTTAATGGCGTACTTTTTAATTCTGGATGAAATTGAGTTCCTACAAACCAGTCATTTTTAACAAATTCTATAATTTCAATAAGTCCAGTCTGGGGATTAATTCCAGTATTAATCATTCCTTTTTTTTTAAAATATTCTAAGTATTTGACATTAAATTCATATCTATGCCTATGTCTTTCTGAGATATATTCACTATTGTAAGCGAAGAAAGAGTTGGTATTTTTTTTAATTTTACAAAAAAAAGAACCAAGTCTCATAGTTCCTCCAATTTTTTTTATATTTTTTTGTAATGGCATTAAATCAATAACTGGAAACTTAGTATTTAAATCATATTCAAGGGATGCTGCTTTATTCCAATTTAAAACATTTTTAGCGAATTCTATAATTGCACACTGCATACCCAGGCAAATTCCAAAAAAAGCAATATTGTTCTTTCTTGCATATTTTATAGAGCTTATCTTACCATTAATACCTTTGATTCCAAACCCAGGCGCAACTAAAATACCATCTAGATGAGATAAAAAAAAACTAGCTGTATTTTCAAAAATATTTTTAGAAGAAATTAACTCTATTTTTACTTTGCATTTATTTTTAGCAGATGCATGTATGAGTGATTCGTTTATTGATTTATACGAATCAGGCAATTCGGTGTATTTTCCTATAATACCTATTTTAATTTGTTTGTTTGATTTTTTTAGTTTGCTTAAAAATTTTTTCCATATTAATAAATTTGGTTTCTTTTTTTCTTTAAAAGAAAGTTTTTTTAAAACAATTCTACTTAGACCTTCTTTGTACATTAATATAGGAATATCATAAATGATATTTACATCTAAAGCTTGGATTATTGAATCATTTTCTACATTGCAAAATAATGATATTTTTTTTCTAATATTTTGGGGTATTTCTTTTTCGCTTCTGCATATTAAAATATCAGGCTGAATGCCTACAGATAATAAAGTTTTTACTGAATTCTGAAGTGGTTTTGTTTTAATTTCTTTTGCAGATTTAAGGTATGGCAATAATGCTAAATGCAATACAATAACATTATTATCCCCCAAATCCCACTTAAGCTGCCTTATTGATTCTATAAATGGCAATGATTCTATATCCCCTACGCATCCGCCGATCTCCACGATAACAAAATCATATTTTTTTCTCATTATCAGTTGAAACATTTTATTTTTTATTTCATCAGTAATATGAGGAATAATTTGCACAGTCTTTCCTAAATAATCTCCAATTCTTTCTTTTTTAATTACTGCATTATATATACTACCAGTAGTAATATTATTAAATTTAGAAGTATGAACACCTAAAAATCTTTCATAATGACCTAGATCTAAATCTGTCTCTGACCCATCTTCTGTTACATAACATTCGCCATGTTCATAGGGATTAATAGTTCCTGGATCGACATTAATATAGGGGTCTAATTTTTGTATAGTTACTTTATATCCACTGGTTTTCAATAAAGCTCCCAGTGAAGCAGAAATAATACCCTTACCCAAGGAAGATGTTACCCCTCCAACAACAAAAATATATTTAATTTCTAACATGATGTTGTTAAAAAATAATTTAATTTATAAAAATTATATGTAATATATTATAATTATTAAATATAAAATAAAAAAAATTTTATAAAAATTAAAAATATTACTATATAAAATATATAATTAATAAATAAAATTTATTAATTTTAAATAATTTTTAATAATTATATTATGGCACATCCAAAACGAAAAACATCAAAACAAAGAAAAAACAAAAGAAGAACTCATTATAAATTAAAACCATTAAATTTATCTACATGTTCAAATACAAATCAAATGCATCTTTCTCATAAAGCATTTTGGTACGAAAATAAACTTTATTATAATGGAAAAATAGTAATGGTTAAAAAAAAATAAATTAGTGAAAATACAGGCTGTAATTAAAGGAATTCATGGATATATTCCAAAATATATATTATCCAATTTTAAATTAGAAAAAATAATAAATACCACAAATGAATGGATCAAAAGCAGGACGGGAGTAGAGGAGAGAAGAGTTTTAAAAAACAAAAATCAAGGAAGTTCTTTTATGGGAACAAAGGCAGTGATCGGACTTTTAAAAAAAACCAAAACGAAAGTTAAGGATATAGATTTAATTATATGCGCGACCATTACTCCTGATTTAATATTTCCTTCTACAGCAAGTATTATATCTAATAAAATAAAAGCGATCAATGCTTTTGGTTATGATATAAATTCAGCTTGCTCTGGATTTTTATTTGCAATGATAACAGGATCTCAATTTATTGAAACTAAAAAATATAAAAAAATTATAATTATTGGCGTAGATAAAATGTCCAATATTATAGACTATAAAGATAGGTCTACTTGCGTAATATTTGGCGATGGGGCGGGCGCAGTATTATTAGAAGCAAATAAAAATAACTTTGGAATAATAGATAGTATATTAAAAATTGATGGAAAAGGAAAAAAATATTTATATCAAAAAGCAGGAGGTAGTGCAAATCCCACATCATACAAAACAATACTAAACAAAGAACATTATGTCTATCAATATGGAAAAATTATATTTAAAGCTGCCGTTAATTCATTAATTAAAATTATAAATGAGATAATAAAAAAAAATAAAATTAATAAAAATAATATAAATTTTTTTATTTTACATCAAGCTAATAAAAGAATTATAGAAACAGTTTCAAAAAAAATATCTATCAAAAAAAGAAAAACTATAATAACTATAGATAAGTTTGGCAACACTACAAATGCAACAATACCTATTTGCTTATGGAAATATGAAAAAAAATTAAAAAAAAATGATAAAATTATATTATCAGTTTTTGGGGCTGGATTTTCATGGGGATCAGTCTATATAAAATGGGGTTATTGATAAATATTTTTAAAAATTTAATTAATAAGGAGAATGAAAATAAACGATATTAAAGATTTATTAAAATTTATTACAAAATTAGAAATAGAAGAAATAAACATTGAAACAAAAAGTATTAATATTAAAATTAAAAAAAATAAAAAAGATCACGTAATTTCAAAAGAAATAAATAAAAAAGATCACGTAATTTCAAAAGAAATAAATAAAAAAGATCACGTAATTTCAAAAGAAATAAATAAAAAAGATCACGTAATTTCAGAAAAAATAAAATTGAAAAATATTAAAGACAAAAATAATTATATTGAAATAAAATCACCACTTATTGGTATGTTTTATATAAAGTTAAATCCAAAAGAAAAAAATTTTATTAAAGAAGGTGATATTATAGAAAAAGGAAAAACTATATGCATTATAGAATCAATGAAAATATTTAATGAAATAAAATCAGAATTTAAGTGTAAAATAGTAAAAATATTAATTAATAATAATTCTTTTGTGGAATATAATAGTAAGCTTTTTTTAATATCAAAGTCAGTATAGTTATATATGATTAAAAAGATATTAATTGCAAATAGAGGCGAAATTGCCATTAGAATTATTAGAACATGTAAAGAGATGAATATCAAGACAGTTGCTGTGTATTCCTTAGTGGATAAATTTAGCCTACATGTTCAACTTGCTGATGAATCAATTTGCATTGGAAATTCTTTGAATAAATTATCATATTTAAATATAAATAATATTATTTCTTCGGCTTTAATCACTAATTCAGACGCCATACATCCTGGATATGGATTTTTGTCAGAAAACAATCAATTTGTGCAAATGTGCGAAAAGTACAATATTAAATTTATAGGGCCTACTAGCGTTATAATTAATAAAATAGGAAATAAATTTAATGCTAAAAAGATAATTAATAAAATTAAAATAAACACAATACCTGGATCTACAAAAGCTATAAAAAGTATTCAAGATGGAATAAATATTAGTAAAAAAATAGGATTTCCGATTATACTCAAAGCGTCATATGGTGGAGGAGGAAAAGGTATGAAAATAGTTAAAAATGAAAAAGAATTTAAAAAATCCTGGGAGGGCGCAAAACTAGAATCTAAGAGAAATTTTAATAATGATGATATTTATTTAGAAAAATTTATTGAAATCCATAAGCATATTGAAATACAAATTATTAAAAGTAAAAAAAAAATATATTATTTACTAGAAAGAGATTGTTCAATTCAAAAAAAATATCAAAAAATTATAGAAGAAACTCCATCTCCATATATAAATAATTACACAAGAAATAAAATTATAAATGCAACGATAAAGTGTATTGATTATCTTGAATACGAAGGGATTGGAACGATAGAGTTTATTTTAGATAAAAATAATATATTTTATTTTATAGAAATAAATCCACGAATTCAAGTTGAACATGCGATTACTGAGGAAATTACTGGAATAGATATAATAAAATTACAAATTATAATAATTTGCAATGAAGATATTCAAATTAAAAATTTTTTTTATTCAAAATTACATGCAATAGAATGTAGAATTAATGCAGAAAATATAAAAAATAAATTTTACCCTAGCATAGGAAAAGTAGAAAGCTTGCATATACCCGGAGGCCATGGCATTAGAGTGGATACGCATATTTATAATAATTATAAAATTACATATCATTATGATTCTATGATATTAAAAATTATTGCAAGTTCTTATTCTAGAAAAAACTCTATTTTTAAAATAAAAAGAGCCTTAAAAGAATTGAAAATAAAAGGAATTGAAACTACAATATTATTTCATATAAAATTAATCAATGATAAAAATTTTATTGATGGAAATATTGATACGCGATTTATTAAAAAGTTTTTATTAAAATAATAAATTTATTTTTTGATAGATATTTCTAATAAATTTAAACTTAGTTGGTTTAATTTAAATATTCTTTTTTTATTCCAAAATTTATTATATTGTTTGTATATAAAATTAAATAATTCTTTTTCATTTATTGTCCAGTAAATTTTATAAACATTAGGTATAAATATATATTTTATATTTTTAATATTAAACCCATATTGTTTATAAATTTTTTTATTATTCAGGTGATATATAAATTTTAATGACGATATTCCGATATTTTTCGTAATTTTTAATGAAAAAAATTTTTTTTTTTTATAAATTTTAATTTTTATTAAATTTTGAATACCGTTTTTAAATAATTTAATTATATCCCAATTATTCATATTAGTCTCTAGTTTATATATACCAGGTGTAATTTTTTGCTCTAAACTTAATAATTTAGATAAAAAACTAAAAGAAAGTAAATTACTGATATATTTATTTTTATTAACATCAAATTGAATATCTTTAAAATTGCTTTCATAAGGTATGGTAAATTTTACAATTGGTTGATTTATAAGAATATTAGGATTTCTAAAAATTTGATAAACATACAATGAAGATGTAGTTAGTAAAACTGAAAATGATACTATAAAAATAGTTAATATTTTTATATTTTTTTTCATTTTTTAATAAAATTAAATTTTATAATACAAAACAAATAAATAAAATATTTTTTTATAAAAAAAAAATAAATATTTTTGTAAAAATAATTAATAAAGATTAATATTACATAATTATTATATAATATTTAATTATTCCTCCTTAGCTCAGTTGGTAGAGCGTCTGACTGTTAATCAGAATGTCACTGGTTCGAGTCCAGTAGGAGGAGCATGCAATATAAAAAAAATAAATTTTTCTATTGATAATTTAATTTTTTAAAACCCATATATTTTTTCCATATATTTTTTTTAGTTTTTTTGATCTATAGTTAATATTGTTATACATATTAGACTTGGATATAGATATTCTAAAAAGGTGTTTTTTTTTAAACTTTAAAATTAAAGCATGTATTCCTTTTTTTAAAAAAAAATTTGTATATTTTAATGCTAATTCTTTATTAATAAAACTACCTAATATGATATAATAATAATTATCATAATAAGTTATTTTAATAATTTTATTTTTTAAAACACTCAAAGAATTAATAATATATTTTTTAGTGTTATTAAATTTATTATATTTTAAATTTTTTTTTTTACTGAATTTAGTTTTTTTGTTGAATAAAAAAATTAAATTATTTGTATTAAAAAATATAAATTTATTGTATTTGTAAAAAAAATTTTTTTTATAAAAAAATTTATATCTAAAAAATATATAATAGAATATAAAAAATGAT
>Ga0115005_10004608_pt1 | contig 10900 bp, 6 predicted proteins | sample ArcOceMetagenome_FD_87163 | JGI IMG/M metagenome (GOLD analysis project Ga0115005, IMG submission 87163) | Marine eukaryotic phytoplankton communities from Arctic Ocean - Arctic Ocean - Greenland ARC118M Metagenome | ecosystem: Environmental > Aquatic > Marine > Oceanic | place: Arctic Ocean...
ACCAACCAACCAACCGACCAACCAACCAACCAACCAACCAACCAAACAGTGTCGTAATCGCCATCGCAATGGAGGCAGAAGCTGCACCCCTTATCGCCCACCTAGCACTCACACAATCCGAATCATTCTTCACACCCGCCGCACCCTTCCTCGCCTACCAGGGAAAACTTGATTCCTGTAACCTAACCATCATCACAAACGGCAAAGATCACATCCACGGAACAGGAGTCGATAACGTAGGAACCATCCCTGCCGCACTCGCCACCTACCTCACCCTCGACAAACTCCCAGATACGGACCTATTGATCAACGCTGGAACATGTGGAGGGTTTCAAGCCATGGGGGCCTCCATCGGAGACGTATACCTCACCACCGCCGTGGTGAACCATGATCGAAGAATCCCCATTCCATCCTTTACAGATTATGGAATTGGCAAAATCTCTTCGACAAAGGTGGAGAATTTGGCACAGCATTTGGATGGAAAATTGGGGGTTTGTACGACGGGGAATTCATTGGATGCGAGTGATTTGGATCATTTTCATATGAATCAGAATGAAGCTTCGGTCAAGGATATGGAGGCGGCGGCGATTGGGTGGAGTTGTGAATTGCACAAGGTTCCGCATTTTGGGATTAAGGTTGTTACGGATATTGTGGATGGGGATAAGCCTACGCAAGAGGAGTTTATGGAGAATTTGGGGACGGCTGCTGTGAGTCTTCAGGAGGCGCTTCCCAAGGCGATTGCGTATATTTGTGGAAAGGGACATGATGAGTTGTAGGTTTGTTGTTTTCAGTTTGATAGTACAGTATATATAGATGGAAATGGATGAATGGATTGAACTGGGAATTGGACAAATATGATTGAAAGGATGGATAGATGGTTGGTTGGTTTTATTTAAGGAAGGAATACAAGCAGTAGTATTGGAACTGAATTATTTGGGATACTTGTAGCGCTTGCTTTGTAGTGATGGATAATGGAATTAGGAGGAAAAGAATGCAGAGATGAATTATACGTATGCGAGGCTACTACACTTGGAGTGACGAATGAGACTACAGTAATGAATTGCTTCAACCAAACCAGCGTAGGATATTGAAACACACTTGTTAATTAAGATATTATCTTACGCTCTTATGAGATACAAGGCGACAGTGCAGTTATAGTGAAGTTTCAGTTTCAATAGTTAAAAGTGTTGTCGGTACTCTTGGCTCTTGGCACAATGCTGTGATAATATCATCCCATTTCCGAAAAATGGAAGTGGTTGCCAAGATCCATCTTTCAAATCAATCTTGTAAGCAATCAGACATCAAATAAATACGAACTCACATCAGTTGACTTTGAAAGATACGCTTCCATTGCCTACGCGCGTTTGTCATTTGCAATTTCACCCAACAATTGACAAATGAAAATACATTTTCTTCAGTTGAGATCTTTCAGGGCCAGCAGGACCAGGGCAATGATCCATGCCAGAGGATGATTTGATGTTTCGGGGAAATATAATGTTGTAGGGTCACCTGATGATATCAATGACCTGTACATCAGAGCAAGCTTCCTAGTTTGGATTTTAATGGAGTAGTGTAGCAGGTTCAGATTACCATCACAATGTATGGAAGACGCAAAAGAAGAGTAAAAGATGCCTCACAGCTCGTTGATTGTTGAGTATACCTCGACAAGATTTCCAGAATTGATCTTTTCCTCACTTGTGGATGTTTCCCAACAATACTGATTGTATCAATCATCTAAACATATCAGTTTTCCTTTCTCTATTCAAACACACATTTGCATACATAATTGCGTTGGATCCTATATGCGCTACAGAATTTCAGCATACAACAACCTAGATTGTAATAGAGCCATACTTTACTGCATCTTTCTCACCAACCTATTCCAAGCTCTATTCCATCACAATCAGATTGTTCTATCTCAACACACAGTAACCTGTAATGTTTCTCCTTGGAGCCAAATACATCTGACTTCATCCCATGCGTGTGAATCAGTTCAATTGTAGTGAACGATCAGTTCCATCGATGTGTTTTAGTCGTGCGTCACAACTACATCATTGATTGGAAAGAAATATGCTTAAAGATCCACCTTGAAGTATGTTTGTTGTTGACATCGTTCATCGCAAGTCGCAAGCGGCGAAGAACAGCTCACTCAACTTTTCAACGATCAGAGGGAGAAAGTGCACTTTTTGTCAACTCTTCTCTGAAATAATTATCTGACTTCATTGCAACCTCCAGTTCAAAATAGTTTCAAACAGTTTACTACAACAAGGGGGGATTAGTTAGCTCTAAGTAAAAACGTATGAAATTTATCCCTGCATGTTGGGGGGATTCGCCACGTCTCGAACATCTGAGCCCGTCTGCCCGTCGCTTCCACGTACGTGTTTGGGAGCGAAGATGTCAAGCGAGTAAAGGTTCTGGATCGAGGAGTGATCTTTCTATTTTGCTCACAATCTAAGTCAATTACATTGCCCAACATGAAACTTTCTATCGCCTGCCTCACCGCTACTCTCGGAAGTGCTGCTGCATTCTCCTCCACCTCGTGAGTAACTGCATAGCATCCTGTACTTGGGCTGCCACTTGTGGATGGGCCTAGACCTCTCCATATATACATATCTTTTCGGGGTCGATCTTTTGTCCACACATTTGCTGACTTCTTTGTCTTTTCTTTTCCAAATTCAGCTTTTCTGGATCTGCTCTTAAGGCAGCTTCCAACGGAGTTTCCATGCAGATGACCACCGGTATGGGAATCAACGGATTCGGACGTATTGGACGTCTTGTCGCCCGTATCATCATGGAAGACGAGGACACCACTTTGAACGCTATCAACGCAGGATCTGCTACCACCGACTACATGGCTTACCAGTACAAGTACGATACCATCCACGGAATCGCTAAGGGAACCGTAGAGGTTGATGGAGATTTCCTCGTTCTTAACGGAGAGAAGATCATGACTTCCCGTTGCCGTGACCCTAAGGAGGTCGGCTGGGGTGCACTCGGAGCTGACTACGTATGTGAGTCCACCGGAGTCTTCCTCACCAAGGAGACCGCTCAGGCCATCATTGATGGAGGAGCTAAGAAGGTCATCTACTCTGCTCCTGCTAAGGATGATTCCCAGACTATTGTTATGGGAGTCAACCAGAACGAGTACGATGGATCTGAGGATTTCATCTCCTGTGCATCCTGTACCACCAACGGTCTTGCACCCATGGTTAAGGCTATCCACGACGAGTTCGTTATCACTGAGGCACTCATGACCACTGTTCATGCTATGACCGCCACCCAGGCTGTTGTTGATTCCTCTTCCCGTAAGGACTGGCGCGGAGGACGTGCTGCGTCTGGAAACATCATCCCCTCCTCCACCGGAGCTGCTAAGGCTGTAACCAAGGTTATGCCTTCCCTTCTTGGAAAGCTCACCGGTATGGCATTCCGTGTTCCTACCATTGACGTTTCTGTTGTTGATCTTACCTGTAAGCTTGAGAAGGCTACCACCTACGAGGAGATCTGTGCTCACGTTAAGGCTATGTCTGAGGGAGAGATGAAGGGATTCCTTGGATACTCTGACGAGCCCCTTGTTTCCACCGATTTCGAGGGAGACTCCCGCTCCAGCATCTTCGATGCTCAGGCTGGTATCATGCTCAACCCTAACTTCGTCAAGCTCATCGCTTGGTATGACAATGAGTGGGGATACTCCTGCCGTGTTGTCGACCTCATGAAGCATGTTGCTATGGTCGATGCTAAGGCTTCCGCATAAGAAGTTTCATTAGAAATTTCCTTGAATGATTCTTTAACCGCAATGTAATTGAACATATTTAGAATTCACTTGTCTTTAAAAGCAATTTAGATCGTAGTTTGTGCTCTTTCTGCTAACTTTCATGATGACTTTGAAAAGAGTCTTCGAATTATGTATGCTAATTGGGGTACCATCACTCCTTCGTACAGTGAAAAAATCCTTGCAAACTCTGTCTCGTTTCTTGCCGATTTCAATCTGCTGAGCAACAACAAAGAGACTCCTCTCGCCCGCAAGCCTTGTTCTCAAAAGTTCGTTTCTATAAGTGAAAATATCAAATCACTTTTTTTCCACCAAACAAATAGTTTCCCGTATTAAAAATGCACCCAACATCAATCCTGTCATGAACATTTCGTTACGTTTTGAGTTTCCCATCCCTTCTTACTTCTTTTTTTTGTTCTAATTACCTCCACATTATTATGGTTCATCTTTTTTCTCTATTCAACTTCAAATCCCTTTTCAAAAGGGGGATCGTAGAATGCTCTAACGTGGTTTTAAATACGATTGATTATAAATTATGAGTAGCATTCTAGCATTCCCGATTCGATTGATAGAATGCGGAGCTCTTAAAAGATCTCTAATGCATTTGCATTCAATACATATTTGAATTACTAATCCCTAATTGATGAGGCTAGAGTGAGCTCTACTAGCTAGAAGAGTGATAGTGAATAGTTACCATGTCGGGATATATCAATGCGGACACTTTGCGGACAAAATAATGGAATATGCGGTACATAGGCCTTTTCAAAATATCCACCGCCAACACAATGCTCGACTCAACGCCGCAGGCAGCCCAGGACTGCTGCAACTGCGCAACTGCCAGTAGAAAGCTTTTCACCACTGTTCCCTTCAAAGAACACAAGTTATTCTGCTTCTCCTTCTGCTTCCTTGTCCCTTCATCTGAACGTACATGCAATTACAAGAGCTACTGCCATCGTCAAGAAGACCAGTGTCATCATCACAATTATATCTCCTGCTGTTGCTGTGAATACTTACGAACAGCCAACCAAGGTCAAAGTCTTATCAATAGTCTTATCAATCCTCGATACTAGCTAGACTGTGCCACTATCAACTAAAAGACTTCCGCCGTCACGATTACGGCATATACAATCTGTGGATCACTAACGTAGATTCGTGTATTAGGAGGGCGACTGGAGCCATTTCCGTTAAAGTATTTTCCAGCCTGAGTAAGCCTGACTAGCAGCTACAGTACCAATCACTACGCATTCAATCGTTCGTAGCGCTAGAATTAGAATTAGCGTTCTTTTCACTTCCGACTTGAGAGAGATAGAAAGCACGAGCAACCAGCACGAGCAACTAGCAACTAGTAGCTAGGAATACAACCATACTACTAGACAAAGTTTTCATATAAAAGTATCTGCAGTACGTCATACATATTCGATATGAAGGAATCAGCAGGATCCATAATCATTGGCTCTAAGCCAACCCTCATCACCGACAAAAATACACCACTTCGGTTCCTTATCATGGACTCACCCCGTCCAAACAATCTTCATTTATACATTAAGGAATGTAAGAAACACAATGTCACCGACGTAGTGCGCATCTGCGAGCCCACTTACGCCACGACTGAGCTTGATCATGCCGGTATTAAACTTCATGAGATGCCTTACCCTGATGGGCACTCTCCTCCCGACGATATATTGAACCAATGGCTTGACCTGGTTCACGATCGGTTCTTTGAACATCCAACAACCAACAATCCTACTATTGCTGCACACTGTGTTGCGGGCCTGGGAAGGGCACCCGTTCTTGTTGCGATTGCGTTGATTGAGTTCGCGGGAATGGATCCTGTAGAGGCTGTTGTTATGATTCGGAAGTATCGTAGAGGAGCCATTAATGACAAACAACTGGGATTTCTTGAGACCTATCAGAGGAGGCATAGAGGAGGAAAAGGTGGTTGCTGCATTGTTATGTGATCTTGGAAACTACTGTATCGGATTCAAGGGTGATGACCACGAAGTAGATCTAGAATGGTCTTAGAGAGCCTTAGCATTAGATGGTGGAATTTTCTGCAGGTTGGTTACATTTTGAGAATGAGACGATAGAGTACAAGGTGTTTTTCTTAAAAGTAACAGTTTTTTCAAGGCAGATCTTATATTATGAAGCCAGATATTCTTCTAGTCATACCTTGGTCATACCATACTATTTCTTTTGTCATTGGGAACAATGCATTGGAGCGAGGCCAATTATTTTCAAACTACCTCACGAGTTACGAACGACAAATGGCGTTGATTGATAATTTTGAATGGAATCTCGATCGTCAAATGATGATTAGAATGGTCGTTTGATAAATCAACATTCTCAATTCGTAAAAAGCCAGTAGCTGCGATCTAATCTACACACAAGGCAAACCCACGATCGAAAGGAAACTGTCGGACAAATTTGAAAATGCAGGTTCAAATTTCAAGTTACCTCAAAAATAATTATACGTCCCATCTGATCTGATAGACAGCAGGAGGCGATGCTCTCCAAGTATCAACCCACATTTTCTTCCAAATCAGATTGTGAGTTTCTTTGGTGCCGAACATATGGAAAATCGTCAACCAACAACATTATTATCTTTTTAATTCATCTTCTCTTCCAACAAACCAACTTTCCAAGTGTCTTATTAAGTCTGAGACTGTATCATACACTTCCTTCCCGAACATGACTGGCGAAATGAAATCGTTGTTCAAACAAACAGAGAGGTAAAATCTTGGCGCGCGTGGTGGTTGTTGTGACAAATACCAATTCGACACTGAGGAACGATTTCGAGCCACACAACAACAACCGACCAACCGGAAGGAAGGAAACGTCTCCAAAACGTCTCAACATCCCACCAAAAACTCCATATGCTTTGCCGGCACTTACCAAACCAACAACATTTTAAATTTGGATCCACCCCAACGAGCTGCACAACTCCGACTATTTTCATATTGTTGTCACAAGAGATACCTTTTGATTGATAGACTGCTGCCTCATTAAAACAATCTTTTTGATATGAAGTTTGGGACCAGAAGTTTATCATGTGCTTTGGTGCTATCAAGTATCTTGGACAGCGCATCTTCTTTCGTGCAGCAGCATCGGGCTTTTCAAGCGAGAAGATTCTCTCTTTCGGCTTTATCTGATAAATCCTCGGAATCTGTTCCGCAGAACGACACACTAAGCTCAACTATCGGTCGCACGGTTTTTGAAGAAAATAATGTTTCCTCACTCCTTACTCAAGCTGCATCCGAATCAATTTTGGCCATCGACCCTTCAACCATTGAAGTTATTCCATTTTCAAAGCTCTCAGAAGAAGGCGCCGTATTGGGAGGCGCCTATTCAGGAAATAATTTTGAGGCTGAACGAAAGAGCTCAAGGTTCGATTTTGTAAACATGTTTCGTGGATCTGCAAACTATATTGCCAATCATAGAAACACCATTATTGTCTTTCACATACCTGGTGAGTTGCTAAGCTGGGATGGATTTGGGGATTTGATGGATGATATTGCGCTTTGCTGGCTTCTTGGTATGAAACCTGTTATTATTGCAGGTTGTAGAGCTCAAGTTAACCATCGCATCGGCTTAGAAAATTGTGACATTTCATCTCTTTCAGCAGAAGGGAAACTGATCGAATGCGACGAGGGTACCTACAGCTACGATTCAGTAAGGATTACGGACGAAGAGACTCTTCGTATTGTGCAGGAAGAAGCTGGATTCGTTCGTTTCGAAATAGAGAGGCAACTAGGACGGTCTCTTCACCGTCATGGAATGATTGACGACTCCGCCATAAGGGACGGGAATGTAGTATCAGGAAACTTTTATTCTGCGCAGCCGTATGGTATCCTTGAGGGTGTTGATTTTAGATTCACTGGCTTTCCTAGAAAAGTTGAGACGGAGAAAGTGAAACAAGTTTTGGATGCGCACGATGTAGTTCTAATGACTTCCTTAGGCGCCAGTCCGAGTGGAGAGATTTTCAACGTCAGTACCGAGCATCTTACTTCGTACGTAGCTGGAGCATTAAAAGCGTCCAAGGTTGTATTCTTTACCGTAATGGGCTCAGCTTTCATGGAAAATAAGAACAACAAGCTTGTCCAAAACCTCCGAGTCTCTGATGCTAGAAATGTTCTCAAGTATAACAACGTCACCATTAACATGTCGAAAGGATTCTCATCATTCGATGAAGCGAAGGTTCCTTCATCTGCCACAAAGGAGGCGTTGGGAAAGCTCGGGTGGTGTGTTTCCTCTCTTGACCGAGGCGTGAAACGCGCTCATATTATTTCCCCCATCAACGGAGCTTTACTTCAAGAACTTTACACGCGAGATGGAAGTGGCACACTTATCAGTCGTGATATTTATGAAGGAATTCGCGTGGCCAACGTTGGCGATGTTGCTGGCATTTTCGAATTAATTGAACCACTCGTTTCTGCAGGAACTCTTGTTCCTCGACCCAAAAATGTTCTTGAGAACGATATCAGCTCATACTATGTCTTTACGAGAGATAATCTCATTGTGGCATGCGCTCAAATAAAGATTTTTGAAATGGGGTATGCAGAAATTGGATGCTTAGTTGTCATGAAGGAATATCGTGCTCAGGGCCGAGGTGATGCCATGCTAGGTTATTTGGAACGATTGAGTGTTCAAGTTGGATGCACAAATGTCTTTGTACTTAGCACCCAAACTATGCAATGGTTCCAAGAGCGAGGATTCAAAGAAGTACCTCTGGATGCCCTCCCACCCACGCGAAAAGAAGCTTACAACACCAGTCGAAAAAGCAAAATCTACATGAAGACAATCACAGACGAAAGAGAATTGGATAGTAGCGAGTTGTGGTGGAATAGATAAGCTCCAAATAATATCTTCATGCTCATAATAATACATTTGTAAAATCAACCACATTTTGTTTACTGGTAGAAAAATACGAGATTCACTACATTCATTCGACAGTCGACATAAGTACAAATACTATAAATTTACACATCAATTTACACAAGAGATTGCAGTTTCTGACATATTTGATGATGTTGTATCTATTGTGCATACTAGAATCCACAGATTGTTTGGTATTCGAAGATGCAATAAATTGGTTTCTTGATGGACATAATCATCCTAACCCTAACCCCCGTTGACTTTTTCTATTGACAATTGACTTTTGACAACACTTACAGTACTTTCGAGGATGACAGCGCTGTACTTTCGAACTTCTTTAAAAATCATGTTTTGTTTCCAAAACAGTCAAATGATCTTTTTACACGTTATTGCATTCCCTTAGTAGCGCACTGCGTTTGACCGATGTTTCTTCGGAGGAGGCGTCTTCACTTTCTTGAATGGGTCATCAATATCTTTTGAAAACTGTGGGAACGTGTGGGTTGCTTGGCTGGTTTGCCAGGAGGGGCGAGCGAGGCCGGCGGGTAAAGACTGTCAACCTCGACAAGTGGAGATTAGGATATGAGTATGAATCCTCCTTGTCTTCTTCCAGTGTAACTCCTCATCTGTCCTACTCTCCGTCCTTCGATCAATATTCGCTTTCCTATTCTTATGACTACTTCTATTAAAAACATGAAGGAGTGCTTTTTACCAATATTTTTAAAGATTTCCTCCTATCTATTTAATCACACCTTTCAACGCGCCCTTGGCCAACTTTGCAGATGCATATTTTACACTTTTGAATACACCTGCTGTGAGCAAACCCTTCGCACTTTGAATTTTGGCAGGGGGGGCTACAATTTTTGCAATAGATTTAGTCAGAATCTTGCTAATCTCTTCAATCTTTTCAGGCGATGAATCTTTTCCTATTTCAGGTGATCCTTTATCAAACAAATATGTCATTTCATACTGTAGTCTGGGCGGCAAGCGTTCATATAGAGATTTCCTCGTCGAGATATCCATTAGATTCATTTCCACAACATTTCCATTGACTGATAGTATCCCCATTTCTTCCAGTGATTGATATTGATGTTTATAAACAGTCTGCAACCTATCTAGTTGCCCAATGCTGTGTACCAGCTTCTTCACCTTCAAGGGATCTTCAGCCCCCGCTGCAAATCTAGGATCTCCAATATAGCTCAAGCTCGCAATCGATTCAAAAATATCAGCAACTTCTATTTGTTTCCTATGAATTTGATCCTTCTTATCAGATAATAATAGCAATGCCGTCGACATTGCATATTTCAGGTTGTACCCTTCTTGTAACTCCAATATTTCGTCATCATTTGTAGTATATAAAGGAAGTGTTGGTTTATGCAAGCGCCCGGCTATATACATTGAATCCCACTCTCTTAAATCTCTCTTCAATGTTTCATCGTCAATTATACCATATTTGACTAATCTTTTTCTAGCAGAACCGACTTTCACCATTGGATTAAAGTAAACACCTGCTCCCCATTTATTGACCATTTCTACAAACCCTGCACCTAAAGTCCGTGGAATTAAAGCGTAGTGTTCTGGATTACGTTTTAGATTTTCTTCATGCCACTGTTTAGGATTGGATGTCGAGAAGATTAGGTCAATCATTGGCAATTCGCTTTCTTTGACGGTATGGTTGGTTTGAGCAAAGACACCAGATCCATATCCAAAAGCCAATGAGAGATCACTTGGGAAGTCATCTAAAATATCTTCAAGCTCATTTGGATTTGTTATATTTCCATCCTTTATCATGATTTTATCATTGGCTGAAAGAGATGTATTGACGGTTGGATTGTGGCTGAGCACTGAGCATCATGTTCATGTTGAATGTGTGTGTGTGTGTGTATCGACAGCAAAAAGTATGCGGAAAAATTAAAAATTGTTGTTTATTAATTTATATGTTTTGGTATGCCTCATTATTAACAACAACAGCATCGTTGCCCGAGCTGGTCTAAGGGGCTGCACTCAAGTTGCAGTGTATTTGTACTCGTGGGTTCGAATCCCACACGATGCATAATATACATCATTTTGTTGTTCGAAAGTCTTGCGGATTGATACCGTTCTATCAACACATAAACCTATATCCAACGTTTCCTTCTACATCAGATTGAAGACCATGGTTATTTCAATCTTCAGTAACCTAATGCCCTTCGCGCATGCTTATTTTTTTCGCCAGATACACGAAGCCGTAGTAAACAGTAAAAAGTTACAAATACAATAGGA
>Ga0115005_10004612_pt1 | contig 10893 bp, 9 predicted proteins | sample ArcOceMetagenome_FD_87163 | JGI IMG/M metagenome (GOLD analysis project Ga0115005, IMG submission 87163) | Marine eukaryotic phytoplankton communities from Arctic Ocean - Arctic Ocean - Greenland ARC118M Metagenome | ecosystem: Environmental > Aquatic > Marine > Oceanic | place: Arctic Ocean...
ACTCTCATTCTTCACCAACAATTCAACGGACATAAAGGAGATTAGCCATGTTTGAATTATTTTTAGTCTTGATGACACTTTCATCACCGATTTTACTCATAATGTTTGTACGTAATTATTTTAATTATAAATCAGAGATTAATCAAAAATTATTCGTGCTAAAAAAGACAGTGAGAGCCATACTATTATAGCGACGCAACAAAGGTTAGATGTACTCGTTGATAGAGTCATCGTACTTGAGAAAATTGTCACCAATCGCAATATTGACTTAAGCCAAGAAATCGCTCAATTATGACTATTTCAATTACTGTATAGATAATATTATTGACTGGGGCTGTTTTTACAGAATATAGACAAAGCCTTAATTCACTCTTATTACTGGGTATTGCCACTCGCTGATTATTTTATCAATCTGACCGTTTACTTTCATTTGATTAATTGAATGGCGTAATTGTTTAATAATCGCAGGTGGCGTATTTATATTACAAGCAAAATAATAGTCTAACGGCTTTTTATTCAGTTGGTAAACATTTTCAAAGATAGCGGGATCTAATTTATTAAATTGAGCTCGATACTTGATCGTATATCCATCCGCTAAAATTAAATCAATACTTTTACGCTTTGACAATAACATTAATAGCGAATGCGTATTGTTTACGACAAATAGATTGATACCTTCTTTGAAGCCCTTGTTTACTAATAGCTGGTGAGTAACATCATCACGGATCACAGCTATCATATATTTTTTGGCATCTCCAAATGAATTTATATGTAAGTTTCGTTCTGATAAACCTATAAGGGAAACATTACGCTCTGCTATTGTATTGACCCAAATGAACTTATTCTCACGTTCAGCGGTTCTTGCCATTGAATAGATACAGGTGTTTGTTTTGTTTAAAGCCATATGATAAGACCTAGCCCATGGGTAAATACTGATGTTAAATGTATACGGCGTGCTAGACAGAGCTGTCGATACTATCTCTGTCGCGAATCCTAATACTTTGGTGTGTATCTATTTGAAAAGGAGGCAAGTGTTCTGTACAACTTCAATATGAGGTTGAGTATTTATTCCTTTTGAAGTTGACGAAAAAGTTACAATGGCAAATATTGCCATTAAATATACGACTGTTTGAATTACTTTCATTGTATTTGAATGTTTTTAGATTGATAAATAAAAAGTAAAGTATCAATATCTTTAAAATTATTATACCAAGAAGTGATTAGCCTAAAAATGATAGGAACTGCCATGAGAAAATCCTTTATGTTGCTTTTCGAAGGTAAAAGCTAATGCATTGTTAACGACGTTACTTACCGTGTTACGCATATTATAAAATTTGGAAATAAAGCATAAATCGAACGATGGAAAACAGCAATGCTTCACTGAATTTTATATATATCAATGTCAATTAGGTCATGCCAGCTTTATTTTACTGGAAAATAATAGTTAACTATTATTTTATCGCTTTTTTTTGTAGAAAAATGGCAAAAAAAAACGTTTACCTGAAATCCAGTAAACGCATTATAAAAACATGAAACACTAAGGGGAAAAACACTATCATATAGTAAGAGCGCTAACTGACGTAAAAGTTCAATTCATTTCTCAATGAGTTCAGATCTATAGTGTGTATTTGTTTGGTAATATTGTTTAACTCATCGCTTTTGACATTATAAATATCACTGAGTCTTTTTAATAAATTCCATTAATTTTTTTTGTAGGTTTAAGAAATAGGGAGGGTTGAATCAGCAACTTCAATTTGACTAGAACTCACACAGTTGACTTTATTTTTTGATGAAAAACTATTTTACATCACTGTAGTAAACATATAGGCAAGATATTAATCACTTTGATTAGCGCTAGTGCTTTCATTACTTAAGGTAGCAGAGGCAAAATGCTGTCGCGCTTATTACATAAAAAAAACACCAATAAATAAGAATGGTGGGGCATTATTTAGTGATTCGCCAAAAAGCAATGCTCGCAACCACAAGTAAAATCATTGGATAAAAAGCGCTTGATACGACTTCTATAGGTGATATTTTCAAAGTAGCACCTAATAGTAAAGCTTGAGCACCATAAGGCAGCAGACCTTGGTTAATACAGGCGTAAATATCTAATAAGCTAGCCGAATGAGCAGGGCTCACTTCGCCATCTTCAGCGAGTTCTTTAGCTGTTTCACCTGTGACTATAATCGATACCGTATTGTTTGCTGTGAAAAAATTACACGTAAAAGCTAAAGTAGCAATGCCCAGACCTGCAGCACGCTTTTTATTATTAGGGTTAAGTTTGCGGGCGAAACCTTCAATTGAATCAGTTAATGCCGCTAAACCACCTTGTCGCTTAATGAGTTCACTTAAACCACCAATAAATAGCGATAGAATGAAAATATCCTGCATACTGCCAAAACCAGTATTTATATCATTTACCCAAGCCGATAATTGATAACCATTGTCGTACATGCCAATTCCTGCAGCGAGAATAATACCGACAATTAACACGAGAAAAACATTTATCCCCATAAGTGCTAAAGCTAGAATAACAAGATATGGCACCAAGCCTAATACGTTAATACTTTCAACTTGCTCATGCGGAATGCTCACTCCCATTGAAGCATAAATAAGTAAACATAAAAGTGCGGCGGGTACGGCAAATTTAAAATTAACCTTAAACTTGTCTTTCATATGCGCCCCCTGACTTCGAGTAGATGCGATGGTGGTGTCGGATATTATTGATAAATTATCACCAAAAATTGCACCAGAGATAATACAGCCAGCAACGATTGAAGCATCTAAATCGGCAGATTCTATAAAGCCTAATGCTACCGGTGCAATTGCGGCAATGGTGCCCATTGACGTTCCCATTGCTGTTGCGAGAAAAGCAGCCACAAGAAACAAGCCGGGAAGCAATAAATAATCAGGAAAGAATGACAAACCTAATTGTACGCTAGCATCAACACTACCCGTTGCTTTAGCGACAACTGCGAAAGCACCGGCAAGTAAATAAATGACACACATAGTAATGATGTTTGAATGACCAGCGCCAGAGATGAACTGACTCACTTGATCATTAATACTGTCTTTCCCTAAATATATAGCCACCAAAATAGCTGGAATAATGGCAATACTGGCAGGCAGCTGATAAAAAGCGAAATCAACACCTTGCAGGGTAAGCACAATACCAGTGCCAAGGAAAATGCCGAGAAATACACCAAAAGGTAATAAGCTCAGTAAACGCTTTTCAGGAACAGGGATCACTACAGGAGTACTCATAAAATTTATCTTTAACATTAAGTTAACGCTAGTCTATCGTAATCTTTAGTGATAGCAAAACGATAAAGAAATGGTATGCATAACAGGAGATTATATTAAATAACAAAATGTCTTAAATGTAGACTATTGACACGCGTCATTTTATGTTAAACTTTCGCGAATTTTTTATCCAACCGCCGTTTTGCACAACCATTGTGTAGGTGAAAACATAAGTGAATATCATGTCAGAAAATACATTTGAAACTATTGAACAACGTGTAAGTTATGGTGTAGGTCGTCAATTAGGTGATCAATTACGTAATAACCCTTTTAAAGAATTTGACGTTTCTGCAGTACAAGCAGGTTTGGCTGATGCGATTGCTAACAGCGCAAGTCAAGTATCAGACGAAGATTTAAATGCAGCATTTTCTGTTATCTCTAAAAAAATGCAAGAGTTAGAGCAAGCAGCAGCTAAAGAAAAGTCAGCGGAAGGCGAAGCGTACTTAGTTGAAAATGCTAAGCGTGATGAAGTAACTGTTACTGAGTCTGGTCTTCAATATGAAGTATTAGCTACGGGTGAAGGCGAAAAACCAACAGCAGCAAGTACTGTTCGTACGCATTATCACGGTACATTCATTAATGGTGACATTTTTGATAGTTCTGTAGATCGCGGTCAACCTGCTGAATTTCCAATAGGTGGCGTTATCCCAGGATGGACTGAAGCTTTACAGTTAATGACTGAAGGTTCTAAGTGGCGTTTATACGTACCTTACAATTTAGCTTACGGTGAGCAAGGTTCACAAGGTGCGATACCTCCATACTCAACATTGGTATTTGATGTTGAATTATTAGCCATTGTTAGCTAATTAGTTTTTAAAGCCCTCAGTTGAGGGCTTTTTTATATGCACAGAAAATAATACAGCAACATCGTAATAAAGTAGGAATGTATGTTAGAACAAGCACTCATAACATTATTTAAAGAGTATATTGCTGCATTTGAAAAATATGACATAACTGCAGCACACGCTTGTTACCATTTACCATGTACATTACATACACCTGATAAAATTGCTTATTTATCGGATATTGAAAGTTTTAATAAAGAGTTTGAAGAAATATTTATCGTCTTAAAACATGCTAAAACCAAAAAGATAGTATCAACAGCAGCAAGCTATAATAACTCTGCTCATTCATCTGTTGATATTTGTGTTGATTGGGCATTTATTGATGATAATGATGAAGTCTTTGCTGATTTCACTGCTTTTTTTCATGTGATTAAAGTAGCTGAACAATTCAAAATTGTCAGTGTTGTTTCACACGACTTAACAAATAGTGTTGAGTTGGCATTTCCGTTAACGCTTGTGCGTTAAAAAATTAGAACATTAAATAAATTAATAGAGATTAATAATGAAAGTAAAAGTAGCCATTTTAGGATGTAGCGGCCGTATGGGACGCAACTTAATTCAAGCTGCCGTTGAGCACCAATCTATTGAGCTTGTGGGTGGCAGCGTTCGTGCATCATCATCGTTTGTTCATTTTGATTTAGGCGAATTAGCGGGTATTGGCGCGATTGGTCAAAAAACTTCTGCAACTTTAAACGACTTACTCGATGCCGATGTATTTATTGATTTTACTTCTATTGAAACCACGTTAGAAAACATCAAATGGTGTCAGCAGCACAATAAAGCACTCGTCATCGGTACTACCGGGTTTAGTGACGAACAAGTAAGTATTATTGAAAAAGCAGGAGAGAGCATGCCTGTGATTTTAGCGCCAAATACCAGTGTGGGCGTTAATTTAATGTTTAAACTCCTCGAAGTTACCGCAAAAGCAATTGGTGACTATACTGATATAGAAATATTTGAAGCACACCATCGATTCAAGAAAGATGCGCCATCAGGAACTGCAGTGAAAATGGGGCAGGTGATTGCTGATACGTTAGGTAGAGACTTAAATAAAGTGGCTGTTTATGGCCGCGAAGGCATTACAGGTGAACGAGACAAAGAAACCATTGGTTTTGCCACTGTGCGTGCTGGTGACATAGTAGGTGAGCATACTGCTTTTTTTGCTGATATTGGTGAACGGTTAGAAATCACCCATCGAGCAAGTTCAAGAATGACTTTTGCATTAGGTGCGATGAGAGCCGCATTCTGGTTAAGTGAAGCGGATAATGGCTTTTATGATATGCAAGATGTTTTAGGCTTAAAATAAACAAATATGAAAGAAAACAGTTACTTTTAGCTGTTTTAACTAAATATTGAATTAAACACTTAGTTTTTTACAATTATCACTAGACGAAAATGTGTTACAAGCGTAAAATAAGTGGATTTTGTCAAAAATTTAGTGGTTCTGTTAGTGATAACGAAATTTTTGACATTTTTTGTGGGTGTTTCATTAGGAAACATACCACGCGTAATTAATACTTAATGATGTTTTTTTAGTTGTACATCGTTAAGCTTCTTTCTTCTTTACGGAGGTTAAATTGACTAAATCTGCCATTTTAGTGCTTGAAGACGGCACTGTATTTAAAGGCACCGCTATTGGTGCAGACGGAGCGGCTGTTGGTGAAGTAGTATTCAATACTTCAATGACCGGTTACCAAGAAATTCTTACCGACCCATCATATGCAGAGCAAATTATTACCTTAACGTATCCGCATATCGGTAATACGGGTACTAATAGTGAAGATGAAGAATCAAACACTATTTGGGCAAAAGGTTTAGTTATTCGTGACTTACCGCTTTTAGCGAGTAATTTTCGAAATGAACAGAATTTAAGCGACTACCTAAAAGAACGTAATATCTTAGGTATAGCAGATATCGATACGCGTAAATTAACGCGTATCCTTCGTCAGAAAGGTGCTCAAAACGGTTGTATCATGACAGTTGATTCAATCACAGAAAGCGCAGAAAAAGAGGCTTTAGCTCAAGCCAAAGCATTTCCAGGCATTAAAGGTATGGATTTAGCAAAAGTTGTTTCAACGAAAGAACAATACCAATGGACAGAAGGAAGTTGGGAATTAGGAAAAGGTCACATTACGCCTGAAAACTCACAGTTTCATGTGGTTGCTTACGATTTCGGTGCTAAACGCAATATTCTACGTATGTTAGTAGACCGTGGTTGTAAAGTAACTGTAGTGCCAGCACAAACGTCTGCTGAAGCTGTATTAGCGATGAATCCAGACGGAATATTTTTATCAAATGGCCCTGGTGATCCAGAACCATGTGATTATGCAATATCTGCAATACAATCATTTTTAGAAACAGAAACGCCAATCTTTGGCATTTGTTTAGGTCACCAATTACTTGGTTTAGCAAGTGGTGCTGGTACCGTGAAAATGAAATTTGGCCACCATGGTGGTAATCATCCAGTTAAAGACTTTGAACGTAATGTTGTAATGATTACTGCGCAGAACCATGGTTTTGCTATTGATGAAAACAAAATGCCAGAAAACTTGAAAGTAACACACGTCTCGTTATTTGATAATTCAATTCAAGGTGTTCATCGTACAGACAAAGCAGCATTTAGTTTCCAAGGTCATCCAGAAGCAAGCCCAGGACCAGCAGATGCCGCACCATTATTTGATCATTTCATTGATTTAATGAATGAAGCAAAAGCTTAGCCCTTAAACAAGATATAAGAGAGAACTGAAAAATGGCAAAACGTACTGATTTAAAAAGTATCTTGATCTTAGGCGCTGGCCCAATTGTTATTGGTCAAGCATGTGAATTTGATTATTCGGGTGCACAAGCCTGTAAAGCGCTTCGTGAAGAAGGCTACCGAGTTATTTTAGTTAACTCAAATCCAGCAACAATAATGACTGATCCAGAAATGGCCGATGCAACTTACATCGAACCTATTCACTGGGAAGTTGTTCGTAAAATTATTGAAAAAGAACGTCCTTGTGCTGTATTACCTACAATGGGTGGTCAAACGGCGTTGAACTGTGCTTTAGAACTTGAAGCCAAAGGCGTATTAAAAGAATTTAATGTTGAAATGATTGGCGCAACAGCCGATGCGATTGATAAAGCAGAAGATCGCTCTCGTTTTGACAAAGCAATGAAAGCGATTGGTTTAGACACACCCAATGCTGAAATTGTGCATACAATTGAAGAAGCGCACGCAGCAAGTAAGATTTTAGGTTTCCCTTGTATTATCCGACCTTCATTTACTATGGGTGGCACAGGTGGCGGTATTGCATACAATATCGAAGAATTTACTGAAATATGTACGCGTGGTTTAGACCTTTCTCCAACCTCAGAATTATTGATTGATGAATCATTAATTGGTTGGAAAGAATATGAAATGGAAGTGGTTCGTGACAAAAATGATAACTGTATCATTATTTGTTCGATTGAAAACTTTGACCCGATGGGGATTCACACCGGTGATTCTATTACGGTTGCTCCGGCCCAAACGCTAACGGATAAAGAATACCAAATCATGCGTAATGCATCGATTGCGGTATTACGTGAAATTGGTGTTGAAACAGGTGGTTCAAACGTACAATTTGGTATTTGTCCTGATACTGGCCGTATGGTTATTATTGAGATGAACCCTCGTGTTTCTCGTTCATCAGCACTTGCTTCAAAAGCAACGGGTTTCCCCATTGCAAAAATTGCGGCAAAATTAGCAGTAGGTTATACGCTTGACGAGTTAACGAACGATATTACTGGCGGCGCAACACCCGCGTCATTTGAGCCAACTATCGATTATGTTGTGACTAAAATTCCACGCTTTAACTTTGAAAAATTTGCGGGTTGTGAAGACAGATTAACAACGCAAATGAAGTCAGTTGGCGAAGTTATGTCAATTGGTCGTAATCAGCAAGAATCACTTCAAAAAGCATTACGTGGCTTAGAAGTTGGCGTGAATGGTTTTGACTCTATGGTTGATGTAACTCAACCGGGTGCAAAAACTAAAATTATGCACGAGCTTCAAGAAGCAGGTTCTGACCGTATTTGGTATATTGCAGATGCATTCCGTTTAGGTTTAACGGTTGACGACATATACCGCTTAACAATGATTGACCGTTGGTTCTTAATTCAAATTGAAGATATTGTATTAGAAGAAGCAAAAGTTGCTGAAGGTGGCTTAAAAGTATTAACAGCCGATTATTTACGTAAACTAAAACGTAAAGGTTTCGCTGATTCTCGTCTTGCCGATTTAATTGGTGTTGCTGAAGCTGAAGTGCGTAAGAAGCGTCACAACGCTGACATATTCCCTGTCTATAAACGTGTTGATACTTGTGCTGCAGAATTTAGTTCAGACACCGCATACATGTATTCAACATACGATGAAGAATGTGAAGCTAACCCGACAGATAAAGAATCAATCATGATCTTAGGTGGCGGTCCAAACCGCATTGGTCAGGGTATTGAATTTGATTATTGTTGTGTTCATGCTGCATTAGCATTACGTGAAGACGGTTATGAAACCATTATGGTGAATTGTAACCCTGAAACCGTTTCAACAGATTACGACACATCAGACCGTTTATATTTTGAATCAATCACTTTTGAAGATGTTTTAGAAATTGTTCGCATTGAAAAACCTAAAGGGGTAATTGTGCAATATGGTGGTCAAACACCACTTAAATTAGCACGTGCTTTAGAAGCAGCTGGTGTGCCAATTATTGGCACTTCTCCTGATGCAATCGATAGAGCAGAAGACAGAGAACGTTTTCAACAAGCTGTAGATCGTTTAGGTTTATTACAACCTGATAATGCGACAGTTACTTCATTAGAAGAAGCAATGGCTAAAGCAGAAGCGATAGGCTTCCCACTTGTTGTTCGTCCATCTTATGTATTAGGTGGTCGTGCAATGGAAATTGTTTATGACTTAGATGATTTACGTCGTTATATGACAGAAGCTGTGAGCGTTTCGAACGACTCTCCAGTATTACTTGATCATTTCCTTGATGATGCGATTGAAGTTGATATTGACCTTGTTTGTGACGGTACCGATGTAGTTATTGGTGGCATTATGCAACATATTGAGCAAGCTGGTGTTCACTCTGGTGATTCGGCATGTTCATTACCTGCATACAGTTTAAGTCAAGAAGTACAAGATGTAATGCGTCAACAAGTAACAGACTTAGCTTTTGAACTGGGTGTTATTGGTTTAATGAATACGCAAATGGCTGTAAAAGACAACGAAGTTTACATTATTGAAGTGAATCCCCGTGCTGCTCGTACCATTCCATTTGTTTCGAAAGCAACAGCAGTACCTTTAGCAAAAGTGGGTGCTCGTGTTATGGCTGGCAGATCATTGAAAGAACAGGGGATCACTAAAGAAATTATTCCTCCATACTTCTCAGTGAAAGAAGTTGTTATTCCGTTTAATAAGTTTCATGGCAGTGACCCATTAGTAGGACCTGAAATGCGCTCTACGGGTGAAGTTATGGGTGTGGGTAATACGTTTGAAGAAGCCTATGCAAAAGCTTGTTTAGGTGCAGGTGTTTCAGTACCTAAATCTGGTAGGGCATTAATTTCTGTTCGTAATAGTGATAAAGTTCGTGTCGTTGAATTAGCGAAACAATTGGTTGCTTTAGGATATGACGTTGATGCTACTCATGGAACTGCAGTGATATTAGGTGAAGCTAATATTCCATGTCGCCTAGTGAATAAAGTGCAAGAAGGTCGACCGCATATTCTTGATAGAATCAAAAATGGTGAATATAACTATATTATTAACACCACAGAAGGTCGTAAAGCGATTGAAGATTCTAAAGTCTTGCGTGGGGGAGCATTGCGCTATAAAGTGGCATATACCACTACCTTAAATGCAGCATTTGCAACTTGCCAATCACACGCAGCTGATGACAGGAATACGGTGACGTCGATACAAGAATTACATAAACAATGTAATTAATATCGAATTATGTAAGGTATTTATTTACTATAAATAAATACCTTATTAAAAGTTTTTATATAAGGGTGGTTATACTTTTTAAGTAAGCCACCTTTATCATTTGAAAAAGAAGAGAAAAATGACTAAATATCCAATGACCCTTCGTGGCTCTGATTTATTACATGAAGAGCTGAGAGTTTTAAAAACAGAAAAGCGTCCACGTATTGTAAAAGATATAGCTACTGCACGTGAGCATGGCGATTTAAAAGAAAATGCTGAATACCATGCAGCGAAAGAAGAACAGGGTTTTTGTGAAGGGCGTATTCAAGACATTGAAGGGCGACTTTGTAATGCACAAGTTATCGATATCACGAAAATACCTAATCATGGCAAAGTTATTTTTGGTACAACGGTTACTTTATTGAACATTGATACTGAAGTTGAAGTGACCTATCAAATTGTAGGTGATGATGAAGCAGACTTTAAAACAGGTCGTATTTCATTAAACTCACCTATTGCACGTGGCTTAATTGGTAAAGAAGTTGATTCTGAAGTTGAAATTACTATCCCCGGTGGCTTAGTAGAATATGAGATTGTTTCAGTAGAATATATTTAATTAACTAAACATATGAGATAAAAATTATGAGAGCCCATTATGAAAGTAATGGGCTTTTTATGTTCAGGACGAACGGTATGTCAAGGTCACATGGATTTGAAAGAGTAACCATTTTGATAAACTTATATTCACACTTTATAAATGACCAACAAAGGATCATTTAACAGATCGTTAATGGAGAT
>Ga0115005_10004613_pt1 | contig 10886 bp, 8 predicted proteins | sample ArcOceMetagenome_FD_87163 | JGI IMG/M metagenome (GOLD analysis project Ga0115005, IMG submission 87163) | Marine eukaryotic phytoplankton communities from Arctic Ocean - Arctic Ocean - Greenland ARC118M Metagenome | ecosystem: Environmental > Aquatic > Marine > Oceanic | place: Arctic Ocean...
CGCGTTGCTGATGAAACGACCTTCTTCCGTTTACCGGAAGGTCGTCATGGCATCTTTGTTGGCGGTGGTGCTTCGGTCCGCGTTGCACGGGTTATTGGCGCAAGCCGCATGACAGACATGATGTTAACGGGACGTACTTATAATGCAGTTGATGGCGAGACGTTAGGGCTAGCGCACTATCACGTTCCGCAAGGTCAGGCGTTAGCGAAGGCCATGGCGTTAGCGGCAACCGTTGCTCAAAACACGGAGTTATCAAATTGGGCGATGGTGACAGGGTTAAGTCGCATCGAAAGCATGTCGGTTGACGATGGCTTATATACCGAATCATTACTGGCGGGTATGACCCAAACCAGTGAAGAAGTGCAGCAGCGTATTGGTCAATTTTTAAATAGGAAGAAAACATCATGAGTACTTATTCGGCGTCAGAACAGGGTGCCATGCTGTCCAGCTATGAAGATATTTGGCTAGTCGAAGGTGCACGTACGCCCTTTGATGATTATTGCGGTGCACTTCGTGATACATCGCCAACGGATTTAGGTATTTATGCAGCGCGCGCTTTATTTGATAAAGCCGAGATCCCTGCCAGTGACGTCGGTTTTGTTGTGGCTGGGAATATGGCACAAAGCAGTTACGATGCTTTTTTCTTGCCGCGCCATATTGGTCTTTATGCGGGTGTGCCGCTCACCGCACCCTCGCTATTAGTTCAGCGCTTATGTGGTACTGGCTTTGAAGCAATTCTTACCGCAGCGGATCAGATTGCGCACGGTAAGGCGAAAGTGGCGTTGGTGGTTGGGGCTGAGTCCATGTCTCGAAACCCGATTGCATCGTACGGCCATCGCGCAGGCTTTCGTATGGGGCAGGTTGAGTTTAAAGATTTCCTCTGGGAGGCGACGTTAGATACAGCACCGGGTATCGGCATGGGGAATACGGCTGAGAACCTCGCTGTGCGTTACGGCATTACACGTGAAGAAGTTGATGAGTTTGCATTGCGCAGTTTTGGTCTGGCCTCAAAAGCATGGGACAACGGCTATTTTGATGACGAAGTCGTGCCTGTCACTAATGCTCACTGGAGGTTGGAAGGCTACCAAGACCGAGGATTAAAGTTAGCGGATAAGAAAGCAGCTCTCAGCCGCGATGGGCATGTTCGAGTGAGTAGCTTGGATGCTCTCGCTAAGATCCGCCCTGCTTTTGGTGGTGTGCAAACGGGCGGTAATAGCTCGGCGATTGTTGATGGCGCTGCGGCGGTATTCGTTGCCTCGGGTGATTATGTGAGAGCGCATGGTTTAAAACCGCTTGCCCGCATTTGTGGTGGTTCCGTTGTGGGTGTGCCGCCTGAAATTATGGGGATAGGTCCTGCGCCTGCGATTAAATCCTTACTTGATAGCCGTGGTATGTCGGTAGATGACGTTGCTCGATACGAGATTAACGAGGCTTTTGGCGCGCAATATATCGCCTGTGAACGCGAGTTAGGCTTAGACCGTGACCGAGTGAACACGCAAGGTGGAGCGATTGCTATTGGCCATCCGTTGGGTGTGACCGGTGTTCGCTTGACGCATACAGTATCGCGTCAATTAACGCGCTTTGATGGCCAGTATGGTATCTCATCGGCGTGCGCTGGTGGTGGTCAAGGTATTGCTGTTTTAGTTGAAAATCCAGCCTAACAAAGGAGGTTGATATGGATATTACATCTGCACATTTCCTCGTTACCGGAGCCAGCTCTGGGCTAGGTGAGGCCGTAGCTCGACGCTTAAGTGGTTTGGGTGCTCGCGTATCCCTGTTGGATATCAATGTGAGTAAAGGCGCAGTAGTGGCTGATAGTTTGGGTCACAACGCGTGTTTTATTAAAACGGATATTACCGATGAAGCGTCTGTGATGGCGGCAATTAGTGCCGCGATGGAACAGCACGGTGAAATCCGTGGCTTGATTAATTGTGCCGGTATACCCGGGGCTGAACGTGTACTTGGACGAGAAGGCGTGCATCCGCTTGCTAGCTTTGAGCGGGCGCTGCGGGTCAACCTGTTAGGCACGTTTAATATGATTCGCTTAGTGGCTGAACAGATGGAAAAAAATGCCCCCCAACCTAATGCGGAACGTGGCGTTATTGTGAACACGGCATCAGTCGCTGCCTTTGATGGGCAAATTGGTCAAGCCGCTTACGCCGCATCAAAAGGGGGTGTGTGTGCCATGACCTTACCATTGGCACGTGAGTTGGCGCGCTTTGGCATTCGTGTAATGACGATAGCACCAGGGCTTTTCAAAACACCGATGATGGATGTGTTACCCGAAGCAGTACAACAGTCGTTAGGTGCGGCGGTTCCCTTTCCTCCGAGGTTAGGTGAGCCGGATGAATACGCCATGTTAGTGCAGCAAATCATTGAAAATAGCATGCTTAATGGCGAAGTTATCCGTTTGGATGGTGCCATTCGCATGGCAGCCAAATAATACCGGGGTTGAAGATGAGTCAGTACATAGCACCCGTGAAGGATATGTTGTTTGTCCTCAATAACCTAATCGACAAAGAGCCGTTTAATCAGCATGAGACGTTCGCTGAGATCACCCCCGATTTAGTCGAAGCTATTCTGGAAGAGGCGGCACGCTTTGCTAATGGTGAGCTGGCTCCATTAAATGCGACAGGTGATCGCGAAGGATGCCACTTCAGTGAGGGTGTAGTAACAACGCCTGCGGGCTGGCAACAAGCCTATCGTCATTACTGCGAGAATGGCTGGGTAGGTGTGGCCTTACCTGAAAGTATCGGAGGTCAGCATCTGCCTAAGTATCTCTATAGTGCCATTAACGAAATGTGGCTCAGCGCAAACCTCGCCTTTATTTTGTTTCAGGCATTAACCCAAGGTAGCGCAGATATTCTGCTCGCAAAAGCCTCACGTGAAATACAGCAAAAGTATCTCCCTAAGTTGGTGAGCGGCGAATGGAGCTGCTGCATGTCGCTCACCGAATCACAAGCCGGTTCTGATCTGGGTCAGGTGCGTGCACGAGCGATACTCCATTCGGATGGTCGCTATCGTTTGGTCGGTCAAAAGATTTTTATCACCTATGGTGAGCATGATCTGACAGATAATATTCTTCATCTCGTGCTCGCACGTATTGATGGCGCGCCACTTGGCAGCAAAGGCCTATCGCTCTTTATTGTGCCTAAAATTTTGGTCAATGATGATGGATCGTTAGGCGAACCGAATGAGGTGTTGTGTACGGGTATTGAACATAAAACCGGTTTGCATGGCAGCCCTACGTGCTCAATTTCGTATGGTGATAAGGATGGCGCCGTTGCGGAATTAATTGGAGAGGCGAATAAAGGCTTGGAAGCCATGTTCATTCTGATGAATGAGGCACGTTTAAGTACGGGGATGCAAGGGGTTGCTATCGGTGAACTTGCGTATCAACGAGCTTTTGAATACAGCCATGAGCGGTTACAAGGTCGAACCGACCACTCGAAGGGCGCGCCAGTGCCGATTATCCAGCATCCCGATGTGCAGCGCATGATTTTGAATTTGCGTTCGCAAACGTTTGCCCTGAGAGCGCTAGGGTACGTGATTGCGGCGCGTTTAGATATGTCGGCGGTGGATTCCGGTAAACAACGTAAGCACCTTGGTTTCGTGTCCTTAATGACGCCGATATTTAAAGCCTTCTCAACCGAAACGGGACACCGCTTAGCGGGTACGGCGATTCAAGTATTTGGTGGCATGGGCTTTGTTGAAGAAACCGAAATAGCACAACTGATGCGTGATAGTCGAGTAACTACCATTTACGAAGGCACAACGGGTATTCAAGCCAATGATTTGGTGTTTCGAAAGTTAGTAGCGGATAAGGGGGAGGCATGTCGCCATTGGTTAAATGAAGTGGGAGTCGTTGCGGAGCAATTGGGTTCTTTATCGCGCTTTGCTGAGGAGGCCCTTGCTTTGCGCTACGGAATTGAGCGTGCAGAGCAAGCTTTAGCGTCCATTTGTGAAGTCGATCACCTTGATGTGGCTGCTCTGCAATCGGGAGCGGTGTCTTTTTTAGAGTTGCTCGGTACGTTGGCCTCTAGTTGGCAAATGGCATGCGTGCTCATCACGACCGATCGTTATTTAGCTGAGGGTGAGGATGTCGAATATCATCAAAACTTAGTGGCGTTAGCTCGGCACTACTTTGCACACCATACACCCACAATAGAATCTTTTTACCAAACCTTTAGGCAGGCTGATAACGGCATTAAAGCGTACGTTTTTGATCGATAGCCTTTTGTAATCGCTCACACAATAATTAAAAAAATAGGGTAGGTCTTCATATGGAAACCGATTTTCATCCAGTTAATGTCGTCAGTCATCAGGTCGTCGTAACGTATAGAGAGGATGGATCAACGCTGATCAAAGCGGCAGATTCGCTCGATAATTATGCTCGATGCATCACTGATCAACTTGATTACTGGGCCGAACATACGCCGGAACACCTCTTTATCGCACAGCGTACCGCTGATAATACGGACTGGCGCCGCTTGAGTTATGGGCAAGCTTTGCAACAGGTAAAAGCAGTGGCCCAGTATTTATTGGACCAGAAGCTGTCTGTCGATCGTCCTGTGGCTATTTTGTCCGGTAATAGTACCGAACATTTGATTGTAGGCTTGGCCGCTATGTATGTTGGCATTCCTTATTCGCCGATATCATCCGCGTATTCCTTGATATCAGGAGACTTTGGCAAGCTTCGTCATATACATGATGTGATGACACCAGGCTTGGTATTTGTGGATAACTTAGGCCCTTATCGTGACGCGATAGATGCGGTTGTTGATCACGATTGCGTGATTGCTTGCACGCAAGCAAGTCATGGAGCCGATAGCATGCGTCATACGCTGGTGAGTTTTGATCAAATGCTAGCCACGGCGGTTACTGCCGAGGTTGAGGAGGCCAATGCCCGTGTGAGTGCGGACACTATTGCTAAGTTCTTGTTTACGTCGGGCTCTACCGGTATGCCTAAAGGTGTTATTAACACGCAGCGCATGCTTTGCAGTAATCAGGAAATGCTACGTAGTGTCTTTGCTTTTCTGAGAGATACGCCTCCCGTTATCTGTGATTGGCTGCCGTGGAATCATACGTTTGGCGGTAATCATAACGCGGGTATTATCTTGTATAACGGCGGGAGTTTATACATCGATGAAGGTAAGCCTGTCGCCAAAGGGATTCATCAGACCATTAGCAACCTAGCCGACGTGGCGCCTACCATGTACTTCAACGTGCCAAAGGGTTATGAGTTTTTGGTCAAGGAGCTGCAAGCTAAACCGGATGTCGCTAAAAACTTCTTTTCTAAGCTACAGGTCATGTACTTTGCTGGCGCGGGTTTATCCCAGCATGTATGGGATCAATTAGACGAGCTGTCTATTTCAATCACGGGTAAGAAAGTGCCTATGTTGACCGGGCTAGGCTCCACGGAGACGGCTCCTGCTGCATTGTTTGCGTCTATAGCAGAATGTCAGTCAGGGGTTGTTGGTGTTCCAGCCCCCGGGGTTGAGGTCAAGCTAGTACCGAATCAAGGTAAGCTAGAAGCACGCATTAAAGGCGTCAGCATTACACCTGGTTACTGGCGTAATGATGAGCTGACTGCAAAAGCCTTCGATGATGAGGGTTATTATTGCCTCGGCGATGCACTTAAGTTTATTGATAGTGAGCAGCCTCAACGAGGATTTATGTTTGATGGCCGGGTATCCGAAGACTTTAAGTTAGATACAGGAACGTGGGTGAGTGTTGGGACCCTACGGCCGAAATTTATCCATCATTGTGCACCTTATGTACAAGATGTGGTTATTGCGGGGCGGGATCACAGTTATATTACTGCACTCGTTTTTCCGGATATGCAGCAATGCCGTCAGGTTGTACAAAATGAAGCCAATATGAGCGATGCTCAAGTGCTAGCGGATTCGGCGTTAAGGCAGTTATTTGCACGCTTATTGAAAGAGTTAGCGGTAAGTGCGACCGGAAGCTCGACCATCATCAAGCGTCTGATACTACTTGCCACACCACCACAGATTGATGCTCATGAGATAACAGATAAAGGATCGATCAATCAAAATTCGGTTATCCAAAACCGTGCGCAAGAGATGAAAGATTTGTACACCAGCCAGCCTTCTTCTCACGTTATTTTGTTAACCAAGGACAACTAATGTTTACGAATAAACGCAGTTTAACGATAGAGTGGGGTGATTGTGACCCCGCTGGTATTGTTTTTTATCCTAGATACTTTGCTTTTTTTGATGCATCTACCGCTCATCTTTTTAAAGCAGCAGGTTTAAAAAAATCAGATATATTAAAAAAATATAATGCGATTGGTTTTCCTATGGTAGATACCCGCGCTAAATTTAAAATACCCTCAAGCTATGGGGATGAAGTTGATATTGAAACGTCAATTGTTGATATAAGAAATAGCAGTTTCGATATTATTCATCGTTTGTATAAACAGGGAAAACTGGCCATAGAGTGTACTGAAACACGCGTTTGGGTGGGTAAAGATGATAATGATGACGAAAAATTAATCGCTAAAAAAATACCTGATGAAGTTGTCGCATTGTTAACGTAATAAAAAACAATAAAATGTATGGTGTCGTTATGGAATTTAGACAAACTATGCAAACAGAGTTTGGCTGTGAAGCGGTTTTTTATACGAAAGATCAGCCAGAATATGTCATTAAATCCGTTGGTGGTTTACATATGGCTTTGTTGGAATACTCTAGTGATGTGTATGAGCGGTATATATCCACCGATGGGTTTTACCTTTTCACATTTTTACTGAGTGATGACCCGTTACCTATCGAGTTTAAAAATCAGCAACTCACACTCGAAAAAGATGAACTATATGTATTGGGGGACGGAGGCAGCTTATCGTTCTATAACCCACCCGGCTGTAAAAAGCTATTGATTAAAGTACCTTCCGAGTTATTGATGAAAGATGCGTTAATGCTTGGCTTTCGCCCGACAGAAGGTAATCTTTTTGATACGTATAAATACCAAGTAGAGGAACTCGTTATTTTAAAACCCCTGATTGAAATTATAATAACGGGGTTAGATAGTATTGAATTAAACGATTTTTACGTGCATCTACGATGTATGATTAGCTGTCTGTTGTTTAAGGATCTATCGCATAATACTCAGCCGTTTTATCTAACAACACCTTGCGTAAATAAAGTAGTCGAAAAAGTAAAGGGCTTTGTGTTGGCTAACCCTAAAGATAAGGCAAGTATTAAAAAACTTGCTAGGGTTTGTCATATGAGTGAAAAGAATTTGTATCGGGTCTTTGATAATGTCCTACAAGTGAGCGTGGGTGATTATGTCCGCAAGTTACGAATGGAAATAGTCCATGAAGACATTAAGAAGAGTAAAGGGAATGTAAATATAACTGATATCGCTATCGACTATGGGTATACAAATCAAGGTCGTTTTTCTAAGCAGTATAAAGATTACTTTGGTGAACGACCGATAGATACGTTGAGATCTGTACGATTAGGGTAAATAATCCGTAAAGTGTCTAGTTTTTTCCGATAATGTATTTTCGAATTTATTAATAGATTGAGAGACTTGTTATTCCAATAAAAATAATAGGTCTTTATCCATGAAGCTCAATAAAAAGGTAATTTTTTCTTCTGTCGTTCTTTCATTATCCCTGCCTGCCTGGGCGGTTAATTTGGGCGATTTTGAAGGTACTCAAGTTTCTATAGGAGGGTACATTAAGGCAGAGGGGATTTTCAAACGCCCTGATTCGGGTAGTAATACCTTTGATGGTACTGCTAGGCAATCCCGCTTTAATATATCGGCCAAAAAAGAAGTGGAAGGGCATCAACTGACCGCTTTTGTCGAATCCGATTTCTATGGCGGCAACGCGACCGGTACTAGTTATGACCTGAGGTTGCGCCACGCTTATCTTAAAATCGATAATGTGACTGTCGGCCAAACATGGAATGGGCAGTTCTTTGCGTTAGCGCCTTACGACGGCGAAACTATTAACTTCTTCGGTCCTGGCATAGGCACTATTGCCGGCAATGGTGCTACGGTACGTCGCGATTTAGTCATTAACTATCGCACACCTAATTTACTATTGAGCGCTCAAGATCCCGTTTATACGGATGCGGACTATCCTGATGTGGTAGCTGGTTATTCGCATGTGTTTTCTACCGGCTCAGGAGTGGGCATTGCAGCTACGGCCCGAGAGGTGGAAGTCGGTACTGGCGAGGGTAAGTTAGGAGCGGGTATATCATTTGCAGGCCGCTGGATGCTGGGTAAAAACAATATCAAAGCGAATGTGTTTATCGGTGAAGGGATGGGGGCGTACTCCGGAATTTATACCAGTGATGCAGAGAATGGTGACTTAGTTTCTCAAACAGGCTTTTCTATTGCATATCAGCAATTCTTTACGGATAAGCTACGGGGAACCCTTCGCTATGGGCAAGTGAACGTAGATGATACGGCCGATACTACAATGAAAATGCCGAGTGTTAACGTAATTTATACGATGCTTCCTGGTCTTGAATTTGGCGTTGAGTGGCGGGATCAAAATATCGCGAATCACCCGGCGAGACCTGCAGGTCAGCAAGTAGAATTAATGGCTAAATATAAGTTCTAGATACTGGCGAAGCCTAGAGAGCTGACCCCTTCATTGGCTCTCTAGGCTTTACTAATCACTCTTTTCGTTGTTAATACTACGCTTTCAGGTCTGATATCATCCCGTCGTGGGCGACCAAATAAGAACCCCTGAAAGTGCTGACAGCCTAAGCGTTTGAGGTGTAGAAATTGAGCTTCGGTTTCAATTCCTTCCGCTATGACCTGTAAACCGAATTTATTGGCTAAAAATAAAATGCTTTCAATCAATTCATCGCCTTCTGTTTCTAAGGCAGCAATAAAGGCGCGGTCTATCTTGAGCGTGCTGACCGGCAGGTCGCGTAAGCGGGACAGCGACGAATAACCTTTACCAAAATCATCGATATAGACGTGAATGCCTTGCTCAACGACTTGGTTGAGACGCTCGATAATACCGTCCACCTCATCATCTTCTAAAAAGGATTCCGTCATTTCTATCGCGATCAAATGACTTGGGATGTTAAAGGTACGGAGGCAATCTTCTAACTGATGGGAAAAATCAGTATTTTTCATCTGTACGGGTGAAACATTAACCGACATTACCAGTGAAAGGCCTTGTTCAAGAAGAGCGGCTAAAGATTGGCAGGCTTCTTGAAATACCCATTTGCCTAACTCCTGAATTTTCCCGTTCTCTTCGGCTATAGCGATAAACTCATCAGGCGTTACAGTGCCCAGCTCGGGCGCATAGAGTCGACATAAAGCTTCTAAGGCGATGATATCTCTATTGCTATCGACAATCGGTTGGTATTCAACATAGAAATGCTGGCTAAGATCAGACTGCGACAGTAATTCTGTTATGCGGGTTTTACGTACGAGGGAAGTCGCAATGTTTTTGTTAAAGCGCAGCAGTTCACCTCGGCGTCCTTGTTTTTTTAGTTCGGTCGCTGCTAAATCTGCCGCGCCAATGGCGTCGTTGATTGTATTAGCATCTTCTGGATAAACGGCATACCCAATAGTCACACCAACTTGCATGATCTCCTTGTCAATTTCGATAGGTGCATTGATACCTGAGAAAATAAGGTGGAGCACTTGATCCTTGCACTGTTCGCCCGGTAGGCAAAACACAAACTCGTCACCGCCCCAGCGTGCCAAAATACCTGTTTTAGGGACGGATTGGCTCAAGTTTTTAGTGATGTGTTTTAGTACTTTATCGCCTATCTCATGGCCCTTGCTGTCATTTATCTGTTTGAACTTATCCAGATCCAGAAAGTAAACATGGAACTGTTCGGTATGGCCTAGCATGCGAGAGAGTTCGTTGATTAGGCCCGAGCGATTGAGTAAGTTCGTTAAGCTATCAGTGCAGGCCATGCGCTCTAATGCGGCGGTGCGTTCGCTCACACGGCCTTCTAGCTCGGTATTAAGGGCTAGGATTTCCTTATTCTGCGATTGTAAATCATGTAGCAGTTTTTCGTTTTGAAAAGTTAATTCAAGCGACCCTAATAAAAGGCGATGATTATTGACGTGGCTAACGAGCATGACCGCTAAAAAGATACATCCAAGGAATGCCAGTAGTGGCAGAGGAGTCGTAAAGAATAAAAGCGATAGGCTACAGGGAAAAAGAAGGAATATGATGTAAATTCGACCAGCCAGTTTATCCGGTGCCAATACAGCCGTTGCCCCGCTTGCGAGTGCGCAGATAATCAAGACAACGGAGAACTGCTGGGTTTCATTCGCGTGTGGTAATGCGACAATGGAAACGACGGACCAGAGAAAACCACTGAGCAATAACCCCGCACGATAAGCGAGTCTCCACATTAAGATATGGCGCTCGTTGTCGTCAGGGTAGGTTCGTTTATGGAAACGATAACTAACTTCGCCAACAAAACGAGTAAGCATCAGGATAGCCACTGACACTCCCCACCCGTTAATCCAAGTAATGGGAGCCGTACGCAATGTCCAAAATACAACGAATGCCGCTAAGGTGTTAACAGCAAGCATGCCTATATTATTTTTATAGGCCAGTTCTATTAAGTTGCGTTCAATATAGCGTTCTTTAGTTTGTTGGCTAAAAGGCATAAGAACAGGCGCGATTCATCAGTAGCGATCTAATGGGTTAGGGTAACTTAACTATAGTTCATATTCTTTTGAGTGCTTCGAGTGTTTATTTAAAGGATGTCGGTGTACAAGGGACGAGAGTGCTTAATTGTATTTGGCCTGTGGTAAGCTGATAGCTCATACAAAATAAAGGGAGAAAAGAATGGGTTTTTCACTATCCACTATTCAACTCACTAGCGCTAACTTTAAAGCGGATGGCGCAATACCCGTGAAACATA
>Ga0115005_10004614_pt1 | contig 10886 bp, 10 predicted proteins | sample ArcOceMetagenome_FD_87163 | JGI IMG/M metagenome (GOLD analysis project Ga0115005, IMG submission 87163) | Marine eukaryotic phytoplankton communities from Arctic Ocean - Arctic Ocean - Greenland ARC118M Metagenome | ecosystem: Environmental > Aquatic > Marine > Oceanic | place: Arctic Ocean...
CCAAATAGATGCAATCTTCTGATTCATAAACCCCCTCAAGTTTCACAATATTTGGATGGTCTATTTCCATCAATATCGCAAGGTCATCTTTGAGTTGTGCTAGGCCACAAGCTGTCTCGCTCCGATTGATTGATAAAGTTTTGACAGCATACGTGTACTCTGCTCCAGTTTCTTTATGCTTAACCATACGAACAAGGCCCGTGATTCCATACCCCAACACCTTTCCATCTGTCACCCCGTCATAAATAGAGTCAATGGTTGCAATATCTGCAGTTACGATGTGTCATTCTGAATTCGATAACATATCATACCGACCGTAAAGTCGTGAAGTATCGCATCTACGAGTATGCTAGGAAGTAGCGAGCTAACGACTGTGAACTGTGAACTGTAATTTAAAAAAAATGAACAGCAATTCTTTCATTTCATTTTCTTCTGTTGAATCTACATCCCGATCTCAATGGCAAAGATAAAGAACCACCCCCTAACGAAGATTCCCCAAAATGAACCTTTACGATGAAATGCCTGAAAAACATGATATCTTGTCAAGGCTTCATGCACAAAATGTCAGAGGAAGGCACAACAGTGATTTCTACGTCCCTGGCGAAAAAGTTGCTTTTTGGAAGTCAACCGAATCAAAAAGTGTCAAACGAGGCCTTGGAGACTGCAAGTGTTATACTTCTGAGTCGTGGTGCTCGCTCGGCATACCGTAGCCACAGCTAGCTAGCTCGTCGCCAATTGATAGCGGAAAGCTGGAGTCGTGCATCAGTAGAGGTGGGTGAAAGAAACATATTCTTGTGAAAATGAAGTGGAAAAGTATGCGTGGTGTAGCTCAAAGCCCAGATTTTGAATTTGGTGCAGAACAAAATTTAATTCAAATATAGCAAAACATAGTGCCATTTGGTTGAGACAAGAATAGAATAATAAAACGGTTTCATCCTTCTTTTAATTAAAAGAACCAAGGAGCCTCAGTTGTCAGTTTATCCAGGACAGGAGCAGTTTTTGTGAAGACATATTCATGCGGACGATCTTCGTCAATAACTAGCACCCTGCAGTCCAAACGAATATGCCGAATGGGTCTTCCATTCACAGTCAAGTCACAATCGCCATCTTCATCGTCACAATACTCCAAACTGAAGTCCTCTTGTTCTGCAAGCACTTTGACTCTATTCTCGGCACCACATGCTGCCTGAACTGCACGCTCTGCCAGCATTAGCTGCCAAAATTTACCGCCAACTGCATCAACTGCAAGATGCGCGGAAACCCATTGAAATGCTCCATCCATTATAGCGTCTACACCACGCTGCCCCCAACAACCCGCGCGCCACACAACGGCATTATACCCATTTCTTTTTCCAAGGTGGTTCATGACGTCAATCGGTTGACGCCCTTTCATTACCTCAACTTTCGCTCCAAGACTTATCAAGCGTTGTTTCAAATCTTGAGATATCTGCATTTCTCTCTGAAGAACAGTGGTTGCTGCCAAGGCGGCTTCCTGGCATTCCCAAGCTGCCTCTGCAGCCTTTTCAGCGTCACCAGATTCGATTGCTACTCTTGCCATTTCTGCCGCTTCTGCTGCCTTTCCTGCTGCCTCGGCGGCCGCCGTCGCTGCAGCGATGGCCTGTGCGTTATCACCACTCCTCAACAGGACACGGCTGGGCGTTCTTCCTTCTGAACGCCAGAAAGCCTCAACATCAACACCCGCAGGCAAATTCTCGTCGTCATTTGAAATAGGAAGATCCTGAAGGTCAGTTGCATCCATGACCAAAATACGTTCGACATTGGCCGGCAGAACGTCACCATTTGTTGCTAGCCATTTTAGTCCATTTAATCTCGTACGTACAGACTGATCGCCATCTGGTCCATTTCCGGCGCGGGGAAAGGTGGCCACAACGGCATCCATTTGTTCATACCAGGGCATCATAGGGTTACTTTTTGATCCCTCCTCCTCCAAATCGTTATCAAGATCATCAAAGAAATTATCAACCTCAACGGATTTTTCTTCTTCAGCGGATGAATCAACCGCCCAAATAGATTCTGGAGGCGGTGCCAATGCATATGACCCAAACTGAAATAAAACAATTCAATAAATATGACTAGAAATAAAATGCATAAAGAACCTTCAAATTCAACTCACCTCTCTAAACGATAAACGCTGCCCGCCAAAATCTTTTCCGAAGGTATTCCCGTTACGCGCAAATGATTCAACATCATCACTATCAACTACGCTGCAGTGTAAAAAACCAAGTGGACGACCAAAGGATTCAAAGTGTTTCCTTGCCATCTTTTGCAACTTGGACTTCAAGGAGATATTTAATTTGATATCGTGAGAAAACAATGTGGTGTGTATACAGGATCCATAACGATCCAGTCACTTCAACGCCCTGAACAATTTCTTCGAACTTACATTGGTCAAGGCAGCGTATTCTTCAATAAGTCCTGCTGTCTCTTTACCCTCAACGCCCATTTCAACATCCAATCCAGCACTGTGCAACGCTGCCGCTCCTTCTGAAGCGAATTCAGGAACAGGGTCAGGGGACCCAATAACAACACGTGAAATGCCACTCATTTGAATCAACTGTGTGATAGGGGGGAATGCCTGCCCTTGTCTCCTCGAGCTAGGTTCAATAGTAACGTACAAGGTGCTATTACTTATATCTTGTCGGAGGTCCTTGTTAGAGGGCCAGTTAACGCACCATTCCGACAACGGAGTGGCTGAGATGCCAGCATTTGCTATTGCGGCTTGAACGGCATCTTGTTCGTATGACGATCTCCCTACACCTAGAACTTTACCCGCAGATGTTGCGATAACCGCCCCTTCAATCGGCTTAGGGAAAGGTGAATGCGATCCACGTTCTCCGCCGCTGATCCATGAGCATGACAAGTTGTGAGAAATTCTATTTTTTATTTCCATAACGGGATGTATCTGTATAAAAGCATATGTACATGGTCAATAAATAACATACCTCGATTGTGCCATCTGAATAGCCTTTTGCATCATTTCAATATCTAGTTGACTTTGTTCATCAAGCTTGTCTTCGTCCAAGACAATGTCGTCTGAAATCATCTCTTCCCCAGAAACATTCTCTGATCCTGATGCCTCGTCAACATCAAGCTTGTCTTCGTCCAAGACCATGTCGTCTGAAATTATCTCTTCCCCAGAAACATTCTCTGATCCTGATGACTCGTTAACATCAAGCTTGTCTTCGTCCAAGACCATGTCGTCTGAAATCATCATCTCTTCCCCAGAAACATTCTCTGATCCTGATGCCTTGATATCGATATCGTCATCATTGACGCCTTCCTCTTTGGATGCATCCCCACTTTCAATTAGTGTCCCAGCATAAAGATTTGTTCCAAAACCTTGATTCTTCTGGATGCGAAGCGTTGATGGTCCGAATGCTTCGGATTGATCTTGTAGAAGACAAAAGGCGAGAAAAAAACTTAGCGAACGCATTTTCATAATATGATCGTCACGTGAATGTTCTCGATTTCACCTTTCTATAGTCGTTTGGGTATTCTACTAGATAGAGTGGTTTGAGGTTTATTGTTTTTTTTCAGGTGCACACGTACTGGAGGATGAGTATCTTATGGAACCGGAAGTAACTCGCCATATCTTTTTGAGATCTTCAAATCTTTCCAAGCAGTTTGAGATTGGATTCGGCGGATGGTCGAGGAGGAGGCAGAGGACGTCAGAAATAAAGTGCCGAATGAAATTTCAAATAATTGTTATGAGCAGCTGCTGGTCAACATCCCAATAAAACAGAAATATCATTTTTTTGGCGCGGAATGGATGGATGCGAGGGATTTGATTGATTGATTCTTTGTTTGTTGGATCTCCTTCCCTCACTTGCTCCTTCTTCCGTCCACAAGATTGTTTTTTTAAATACGAGTTCAAGACTGACTCCTCGTACCGGGGTATCATCTACAAGTACAATTACCACATGATACCGCTGGTAGCGCTACTAGAAGAAATAGTATTGCTAGATGGTATTAAGTGTGATCGGTGTTCTTTTAAAAAAATACATGTTTATACGGCTTTACTACTTGCAGCTACCAGGTGCTCCTAGATGGTGCGAGCAGGAGTGACGGAGAGGTCAACCACAGCAGGTATTAAATTATCATAATATTCATATATTTTACCATTTTTAATTTGTATGCTAGCAAATAAATAGATTAGGAACACCACATCAGTTAAACGATAAACTTTGCATGCCCAAACCAGCTTTCACCCTGTGTTTATTTGTCTTTCTTCTTTTTCTTGTCCTTCTTCTTCTTGTCCTTCTTGCTCGATTTCTTACTGCTCTTCTTCTCCTCGCTCTTGTCCACATCCATTTCACTGGATGTATCGTCTTTCTTTGGAGTCGTGGGTGAAGTAGCCGGCTCTGGAGATCCGGATTCACCACTATCCATCGGGGCAACCTTGGAAGCCCCTTCAACACTCTTGTACCCCTCCAAAAAATCCTTAGGAGTACTTGCGTTTGGTTTACCATGCTTATCTAACTTGCCGTCCTTGATGAGACTCTTTTTTCGTGCTGCGTAAGGGATTATTCAATCCATACAAGGTTTGAAATTAGAAACGATATACCTGGTATCAATAAGTACGACAATGAATTCAACTTACCAGCCATTGGACCTAGACCCCATCTTCTAGGGTAAGCATCTCTCTCCATGATGACTCTCTTGATTTTTGCGACAATTCCATGATCACAAGTTGCCATTACGGATGTGGTCATCTGTGCAATTGCAACGGCAATCGCCTCTCCCTTGGTAGTCATGAGCACAACTTCATTGCCCACATCAATATCATCTGCAAATCTCAAAAGACCAGGTATCATCAGCTTAGCACCATAACATATAGCATTGACTGCTGAGTCCTTGACCACAATTCTCTTAAAGTTGGTCAACAATACTTCAAGGGGCATTACAACCCTTCTCAGATACTTCTCATCTTTGGTAGTATCGTAGACATGCTGTGCATCAAGCACGTCATGCATGGTGACCATGCTCTCGTCCTCGCCCAAAACACCGGATCTAACTCTCCTCAATTCTTGCATGTGCGCACCAGTGCCAACTAAAAGACCGAGATGAACACAAAGTGTTCGAATATAAGTTCCTGCCTCGCAACTAACCCAAAAAATTCCAAGACTGCGATCCTTATCGTATTCAACCAATTTAGATTCGTAAATGGTACGAATACGAAGTTGGCGTTTCACTGCAGAAATGAGCGGAGGGCGCTGGAACAAAGCCCCCGTCAAAGTCTCAACAGCGCGATTTAGCTGCCTGGTGTCCTCGATCGCAGAGTGCAGGCGCACGACGCCTATGTATTCTTTTCCGGCTGACTGCTGGGCCTTGACCAGACGTGTTGCGCGATCGATACAGACAATAAGACAACCTGTAACCTTGGGATCAAGGGTACCAGAGTGACCTGTCTTTTCCACACGGAGAATACGTTTGATCCAAGATACAACTTCGTGGGACGATGGATTGGCTGGTTTGTCCAGGTTGATCACTCCGTATGAGAGATGCTCCCTGATCGGACGGGATAGTGGTGAAGATCCGGATGGAATAGGTGTATAGTGGGAGGTACGTACGTTAAGATCTGAATAATTACGAAGCAAGAGTGGCCATTTTGATGTGTCGATTTTGGGGGTATGAGAAGAAGGTTGGATCATGTGTCCCATCGAAGTGTTGACCGGCTCTGCACTTCCATCATCTGCCTTACGCTTCTTCTTCGCTACTTTCACTGAAACATTTACCGAAACATGTGAGATTTGTATATAATTTCAAATTGTCAACTAATGGAGATTTTGACAACAACAAATATGGCTGACAAAGAAGAAGGGAATGAAATCGCATGACTTGAGCAGAACAAAATCATCAATCGAATCAGATTCGTACGATCTTTAGGGCTTACCATGTGACATGGTTAATAAAATAAATGTTCCTTCGAGCTAACCAATTATTCTATCAATAACTTAAATGATGCCTGTGTGTGTGATTTTATCATTACATAGTGACCAGCAGGTGCTGGTATCATCACATACTACTGTACGTACGGTATTGATACAAACATTGGATCGCCCTCATCAAATCGGATGGTGGTGGGGAGAACTGTGGGGAGGTTGGGAAACGAATTGACACTTTTGTTCGCGCAAAAACTAAATCAATCACATTCTTTCTTCTCAAAAATATCCGACACCACAGACATGACACCCACCCAACACAAGTTAGGTTCAAAGTTAGTTGTGTCGATGCCTCGAACCCTATCGGTACGATCGGACCCTAACAAAATTGTGAGTATTGAGTACAAACTGAAAACAGCGAACAGTTCGCACTGCACAGCCAACCAAAAGTCAAACACACACACAAAATCAATCATTGGAACAATTCCATCCATCCATCCATCTCTACCGCATTCAATAATTTCAGGGATACAGTATGCGAATCAGTGATAGTCCATTCCCGGGTCCTTCATCCCCGAAAACAGTCACTTCTGATCAGCAATGGCAATGTCAATCGCAATCGCAATCTCAATCCCAATCCCAATCCCAATCCCAATCACTATCGCAATCACATCTTCAGAATCACCTATTTGCATCACAAGATAAAACGTTAAAGAGCACGCAAATCGAATGTGGACAGGAAGGCATCCCAACTGTCCTTGGATCAGGAGAGCTGCAACGACCGACAGAGTGCAGCGATATCGTTTTAATGATCCCTACGTGTACTAGACGAGAAGAAAGTTTGATCCAATCTTCGGAGCAATGTGCGTGTAGTGGTGCAATGGATCAGGATGATAACTCCTGTGATGATAGTTCGTCACTTTTGCCATTTGCCGTGGAGCCTGATTTAATTGAGCTTACGGATGAGGTATACGACCCAGGCCCTGTTGAAACATACTCAAACACGGTGGGAAGAGGATCGTCTCCAGCGCAACATGTCTCGTCGATCATCAATGTTTTGGATCCACCTAATTCTACACAGAAAGCCAATTTTAATTCGGTGTCAATGCAGCCCATTGCGACCGCTTTGTCTCAGGAACAAGAAAGAAATCACTTCGATTCGACATCCTTCATTTTGGAATCATCGCAAGATTTTTTCAGAATTGGAGATGAATGCGCACACTCCCAACATCAAAACAAGAATGCAATAACGATGATGAAAAGTAATTATTCTAGAGCAGAACCGAATGAGTCCCTAAATTTCTCGAAGCTTATGAAAGAAGCTGAAGGTGATGGTACCTTCATAGACGAAACCTCCAAAAGTTCATTTTATCAGGAACTTGGATCCATGGGACACAAGACTAATGATTATGAACACCAAGTGAGTCGACAACCCGAGAATACCCGCGAGGCAGGAATCAACAAACTGTCGTCCCATTCATTCCATATTTCTGTACTGTTGACTACACGTAATGTCTCTGTGAGGGAAGTGATGGACGTGGTCAGTAACCCAGAATTATTGCGATTCTGGGACGAATCAATTGAGAATCTCATTGTTACAGATAAGAAAGGTGGTGCAGCACAACCCGACATATCAGGGCCAAGTGACCAGGAGATGACGTATCAAGAACCAAACATAGAGGATTTTGACGACAATTTGATTGTTCCACCTGCAAAAGTAGTAGAAACTAGCGACCCAGCAATGCAGGTGAATCAGACTTGTAAACAGAGACATCACTATGACGGAGAATGGATCGAAGCGTCAACTTCAGAAATAATACCTCCCGCATCACACACAAATATCGTCGATGACTGCGTTCGAAAGACGCGAACATTGTTTGGATTTGGTCAGTACGGTTCTGTCACTATGTTTATTGAAAGGAATCTCAATCAAGTGAGTTTTACTGTGGGACCTTTTAGGGCAGGTATATCGCTGTCACATAAGATTATGATATATGAAGCAGATTCAGATAGTAATGGTATAGTACTCGTAGATGAAGTCAAAGTCGTTGATCCGTTGAATGAATGTGATAGGCAAAGTATTTGCTCATGTTTTGATAATATCAAGGACGTTTGGTCCGAGTGGTTCTCTCCTGGTATCGACGGTTACATCAATCAATCAAAGAATTCTTTGATGAATTTAGCGGATTTGATATTGAAACGTAGTGGGGATGAAATTTCTGCGGGGCATTTGATCTTACCTGGTGCGTATCATGCTGATGTCTTACGCACTCCATTGCTGCAGTACTCGTAGGAGTAGGTGGAGCGTTTAACCTAAAATGTATCGTTGTATTCACTGCGTTCATTATTTTGTTGTGAATTGAACTGTACTAGTAGTGCATCATGGCAGCAATAGTTGAGAGTTTTTCGTATCGATCTTGACCGCCATACTACGTAAGAACAAGAAGCCAAATGCACATTCAATAATCCCGGCTCGTCATTTGAAAAAGAAGGAGGGGCACTTTGAATCAGAGATTTCCCTCAGAACATGGAGAAGAGAAGCAGTGCGAAGAAAGGGGTTGTTCTTGACACCCTTTGAGGGTATGTTGGATTCCAATGACTTGTCCATGCAATTTATGTTTTTCTAGAAAAATAAGCCCCTGGGAGTTTTTTAGGACAAAGATCAAATTGCGTAATTTCGCAATTCTTCAAGCAAGCAGTAAATTCAACATGCAGGATCAGAATTTAGAGTTTGAGGCTGGGTTTCTTACATTGCGTAATTTTGCTCCCAGCACACTACACTACACGTACGTGTGTATAATAAAGTTGGTAAAGTTATTGCCCGGTTTTGAATTTTAAGGAATTTTCTGTCGCCACCGCCCGCCCTATCATACCGACATACCAGCCATTTCATCATGACGCCTTCATTCTACCCATGATTTTCAAGTGGGTCAACATTTTGCCGTAGGCCACATAGAGGTTTGGTTCTGATTGATAAGGGACTCCGAATTCTCTGCACGTCTTTTCGACAACATCTTGAATGTATACGTAGTTCGTATGACAAATACTTGGGAATAAATGATGTTCAATTTGGTGCGAGAGTCCTCCACTGAAATGGTTCCAAAACCAGGAGCCAGAGCTCCAGTTTACGCTTGTTTGACACTTCAAGGAACAAATTATTAGTTTCAGAATTTCACATATTATCGATGGTAAATAAATAGTCTACACGTAGAGTACGTGTACTCACCTGAACTGCCGCCCAGTCGTTTAAAGCAATTTTGGGAGCATCCTTTCCCATACTTTTCTGGGTCTCTGTCATTGGCGATATACCTTCTGCAGTGGTAGGTTTGGATTGTACATCCATTCCGGTCCTCGCATCCTTTTGTAAAAAGGCTACCCCTTCGATGACATGATTTACAATGAACATGGTCGCCAAGACCTCTCCACAAGTGAGGTGACCAACAGTAAACAGAACCAATCCTCTCTTCACACCATGGAAATAACAAGGTAATGCTATCATGTAGACCATACTAAGCATCTTCATTCCCCAAAACCTGATTACGTTCCAAATGCTCCCATACCGACACTTTAATTACAAGTAGTGTGAGAATTGAAAATTCTGCAAATAAAGTGCAAACATTCAAGACTTAAGAAAGCACGCACCTTGGCATCGATATGATATAGACGATGACTCAAAGCAACCTCCACATCCTGTTGGAAGACCTTTGCCAACGTCATGAATGCAAACAAAATCGGTGCATACAAATGCTGGTATCTATTGATCCATGTCGGCTCATGCACAGGATGCATCCTGATCAAAGGGAATGAACTGAAAACATCCGGGTCGGATTCTTGATCTTTATTTTGCAAAGGAGTGTCTATGCCCTTTGTTTTCAATTCTTCCTCGTGGATGTCGAGGAGATTGGTGTACGGATGGTGCCCGAGCATGTGTTGAAATTGCCACGTGAAAGCGCTCGCACCGATCATGTCCATAGTCCAGCCCTATTCGCAACAGATAACAATATGGTCAGTGAACATTCAAAGAACAAATAAGAAACGAGGTGGTGATGAACGGCTTACAGCTAAGGTATTGATGAAGGGACTTTTGGAGAAAGCTCCATGGTTTCCATCGTGCTGGATACAAGTTCCCACTAAATGAGCAAAGAAACCCATGACGACACTGTAAATGATAGCTTGAGGAAAATCAGAAGTGTACATCTTGAACAAAGATGCCCTATCGAACGAAAAATATATTGAATACGGGAATACAAAGTTAGTTAGGTTTGTTGTCACAGTGACAAGGTTGTCATTTGCTTTTTCAGTTACAAGTGCACTTGAGCTCAACAAATTATTAATTGCAACTTTTGTACATTCACATAACATTACGCACCAGAATATGGTTAAGATAAAGACAGCCTTGATTTGGATGTCTGCATTACCCCGTAATGGTCGGTTGAGCGCTGCCAGGCGTTCAGTCACACGTGCACGCAAAGTGGGGTAAAACTCAGAGCTCCAATCGTAGTAGCTCTTTGAAACATCCTTCATGATTCCAATTTCTAGTTTATTCAACAGTGCTTTCGGCACACCTCTTGGATGGTACGTTCGGAAGAGGACAGAAGCATCTTTACCCGCCGACAGGAGAATAATGTCGCCACCTGGATGGCGCTTGGAAAATTGACTAATGTCAATTACTTGATCATCTACAACTGTCCAGGCGGAACCTGGAGCGTTGTGAGATTTGAGTTCAGAAAGGGTGATAAACCTTTTTTCAGTAGGTTTGCACATGTTGGATGAATTGGTTGTTGCTACGCGTAGTAGTACAAGTAGCAGTAGTCGTAGTACTTGCACTGGAGTATGTTATGTTTTATGATTGCCCTCGTAAAACGATAAAACTTGTTTGCTTGTCGTTTTTTGCGCTTCCTTCCTTCCGTGTTTTGAGGTTGGTGTTCAGTCTTCAGTTTCTTCTTATCTTCTTTCTGTGAAAAATGAGTGAGTGAGTGAGTC
>Ga0115005_10004616_pt1 | contig 10872 bp, 6 predicted proteins | sample ArcOceMetagenome_FD_87163 | JGI IMG/M metagenome (GOLD analysis project Ga0115005, IMG submission 87163) | Marine eukaryotic phytoplankton communities from Arctic Ocean - Arctic Ocean - Greenland ARC118M Metagenome | ecosystem: Environmental > Aquatic > Marine > Oceanic | place: Arctic Ocean...
ACGAGTAGAGCCGTTTTAGTCGAGTCTTTCTTAACAGGGCTCGACCACCGTATGTTGGTTGTCGATGGTGAACTAGTCGCGGTAGCTAAACGTGTACCGGGACATGTTGTAGGAGATGGTGTTAGTACCATTAGCAAATTAATTGACATCATCAATGAAGATCCACGTCGAGGCGTAGGGCATGAAAAAGTATTGACTCAATTAGCGTTAGATACTCAAGCCAAGCGGTTATTAGAAGAAGCAAGTTTTACTGAAGAAACCGTTTTACCCAAAGGTGAATTATTTTACTTGCGCTCAACAGCAAATTTGTCAACTGGGGGTACTGCCATTGATATGACCGATGTCGTGCATCCTGACAATAAAGCGATGGCTGAACGTGCAGTGAAATCTATTGGATTAGATATTGGCGGCGTTGATTTTTTAACGGCTGACATTACACAATCTTATAAAGATATTGGCGGTGGTATTGTTGAAGTTAATGCTGCTCCAGGTTTTAGAATGCACGTGGCACCCAGTGAAGGTAAGCCGCGAGACGTTGCCGGTAAAGTGATGGATATGTTATTTCCCCCAACGTTACCCAAACGTATTCCTATTGCAGGAATTACCGGTACAAACGGTAAAACAACGACTTCTAGAATGTTATCTCATATCTTAAAAAGTGCCGGTCACGTTGTGGGTATGACGTCGACTGATGGTGTTTATGTTGACGGTCAACTATCTGTAAAAGGGGATATGACAGGTCCTGTTTCATCACAAATTGTTTTACGTGATCCGTCGGTTGATATTGCAGTGTTAGAAACTGCACGAGGGGGTATTGCTCGTTCAGGTTTGGGCTATCGTGAAAGTGATGTTGCTGCATGTATTAATGTGCAAGAAGATCATCTTGGGCTAAGAGGTATCAATACGCTTGAACAACTCGCAGAAGTAAAAAGAATTGTAGTAGAAGTCGCCACAGACAGTGTTGTTTTAAATGCTGATGATGTTCAATGTTTGAAAATGGCGGATTATACCAAAGCTAAACATTTGTGTTATGTCACGATGAACACCGGGCATAGTTTAGTACGAGAACATATTCGAGCTGGTGGCCGTGCGGTTGTATTAGAGAAAGGTATTAACGGTGATATGATCACCATCTTTGATAATGGCACGCATATACCATTATTGTGGACACATTTGATCCCCGCTACCTTAGAAGGTAAAGCATTACACAACGTACAAAACGCTATGTTTGCTGCCGCTTTAGCTTATTGTTTGAATAAACCACTTGAGACAATACAACAAGGTTTAAGAACTTTTACTACAACCTTTTATCAAGCACCCGGAAGAATGAACGTGTTTGATGAACACGCTTTCAGAGTAATACTCGATTACGCACATAATGCAGACGGCGTTCGTTGCATGAGCGATCTAGCCAGTAAATTAGACGTTAAAGGTAAACGTATTACCGTTTTAGCAGGTCCTGGTGATCGTCGTGACGAAGATATTGTCAATATTGCCAAAGCAGCAGCAGGGCATTTTGATATTTATATTTGTAAGGCCGATGATAATCGCCGCGGTCGAGAATTTGATGAAGTTCCTAAACTTTTAGTTGCCGCATTAAAAGAAGCCGGTGTTAAAGAATCCCAAATTCATTCTATTCCTAATGAAGTTGAAGCCATAAATAAAGGACTTGAATTAGCCTCAGCTGATGATTTATTGATGGTCTTTGGTGATGCTATAACACGTTGTTGGAAACAGATTATCAATTTCAATGGTGATAATAGCGCTAAAACTGAAAGTGAAAAAACACCGCTTCAGACCGTTGTGTCAATGTTAGAAACTACCGAACCTGATACATTTGTTTTGGAAACAGGTATGAGAATTGTTTCGGATGATCGAGGTGTTCGTGTGGTATCTGAGCATGATGAAGACAGTGATTAAATGCTCAGTTTTCACTGCTTAATCGGTGTTATAAATTCGTATTTTGAAGTGGTTTAGCTATATATGAACAAAGAAAATATAAAACTGAGCTTAGATGATAACCGACGGCTGACCGGTAAGAACTTATTATCAGATCAGCCTGGTGCAATCATTGATGCTTTTGTTTCTGGTATTGATAAACAAGTCGTTGTGAATGTCTGGCTAACTTATGCTAGACAGTTACTTGGAGCCGTTAATTGGCCTGATGAACAAACCTTTTTTCGAATTTTTGAAGACGGTATAACCATCGCAATCAGTGCTCCTTTGGATGCACTTTATGCAGCATGCGACTTAAATGAATGTGCATGGCAGTTAACATGCGATGAACTCACTCAGACAAAGAGTGAAGAATCAGTTTCAGCGGCTATTGCTCGTTTAAAACAAACAATAGCTGATGAAGCTCATCCAAAACTTCTAGAATTAATTCAACTGTCAAAGTCAAAAGACATTGTTTATTTGGTTGATGATGACGAGTTTTCATTAGGGTATGGCACTACAGCACAAAGCTGGCCAATATCAGCATTACCTGATCCGTCAACGTTAAACTGGCAGCAATACAAATCCATTCCACTTGCTTTTGTAACGGGCACTAATGGCAAGTCTACTTGTGTGCGTATTATGTCGCAAATCATCAAGCAAGCAGGAAAGTGTTGTGGTGTTACTTCCACCGATTTTATTCGCGTTGGTGAGAATATTATTGATTATGGTGACTATTCTGGTCCGGGAGGAGCAAGAATGTTATTGCGACATCCTGATACTGAAACTGCTATTTTAGAAGTCGCTAGAGGTGGCATTTTACGTAGAGGTTTGCCCATTGATAATGTAGATGCTGCATTGATAACAAATATTGCAGAAGATCATTTGGGACAATATGGTATAAATACTGTTGCTGCTCTTGCTCAAGCTAAAGCCGTCGTTGCTAAAGGATTACAGAATAATGGTCACAGTATAGGTAAATTAGTACTCAATGCTGATGATGTTAATTTGGTTGTTTTAGCGCCTGAATTGCTCGTAACTCAATGTTGGTTTTCTTTGCATGAAGATAACTTAATATTACAGCAACATAAGAAAAATGGTGGGGTTGTTTGTTTTGTTAGAGAGCAATATTTGGTTTATGCAGACAGTGATGAAGAATCAGTAATTATTGCCGTTAATGATATTCCAATGACGTTAAATGGCGCTGCAGTGCATAATATTCAAAATGCACTCGGTGCTATTACTTTAGCTAAATGCCTGAACATTAATAATCAAGCCATTAAAATAGCCCTTTCAAATTTTGCCAGTAATATTGAGGATAATCCCGGAAGAGGTAATCAATTTAACGTTAATAACGCTGAAGTGATTATGGACTTCGCGCACAATGTTCATAGCATGGCTGCTATGGCGTCAACTACAGCAAACATGAAAGCAAAGCGTAAATTCTTAATGTTAAGTCATGCGGGCGATCGAACCAATAATGAAATTATCGATATGACTAAAACTGCGTTAAAAATGCAGCCAGATTTTATTATTGCTGCAGAGTTAGTTCCTTATCTACGCGGGAGAGAATTGGGAGACGTTCCTCAGTTAATTGTCGACACGGCTCTCGCTTATGGTATGGCAAGAAGTAATATTTATATTGCTGATAGTCCATATGAAGGCGTAAAGAATATTGTAGAACAACTACAAGAAAAAGATTTAGCCTTACTGATGGTTTTGTCTGATCGTGATGAAATTATTGAACTTTTACAAAGTAAAGCTTAAACGATTTAATACATTTAAGTGCATTTAAGTGCATTTAAGTGCATTAAACAAGACTCTAAAAAAATGAAGCTGTCGTTTACGTTTAGTGAAATTCGTGAGGAACTATGTTTCAACAGCTTTCACTTAAGGTACACTCGTCAATAAATATCAAGTCTGTATTTGTATTATTATAAGATGCTATGGCAGGCTATTGAACATTGAAAAGTATGATTTATTTCGTGTGACTGCAAATATTATTTGAACATCAGACAACTTATTTATTCATCATGTCTATAAATTACGCTGATTAGCATGTTGTTCGTTACTCACTCAACTTTTCAACAATGAATAATAAAGTATGTATTCATGGTGTTCTTGTCGATAAAGAATTTCTTTTAGGTATTGATTTATATAATCTGTCGAGAAAACCCACTGATCGACGCGGAGCGGCGTCGGTGGGATGAATCGATAAACTAACCTTGTTCTTGAATGTATTTGCGAACTGTTTCAGCGGATGCATTGCCGACTGAACAGACAAAGTATCCGTCAGCCCAAAAGGTTTTTTCGAGCCAGAATTGCTTTTTAAGTCAACCGAATTTACCCCATAAACTTTGGGTGGTTGACTGTTTAATTCTGCGAACATAGCTAGCAACACAGATGGTCGGTGATATCGTTAGTAAAATATGAACATGATCTTTGTCTACTTCAACTTCCTCCACATCAAACTCTGAGCGCGATGTAATCTCAATGATTTTAAGCCTTACAAAATCACCGACTTCGCCTTGTAGTAGTTGTTTTCGATATTTAACCACAAGAATTAAATGAAGAGAAATTAGATACTTACAATGTGAGTTCGTTTGATATTCCACTTGACAATTCCGGCTTATACAGTAGTCTATACAGTGTATGAAAAGGACGCTAAGATACAATTATCGGATCAAACCAACAGTAGACCATGAAGTTAAACTCGTAGAGTTTGGCTCATATGCTCGTGGGTTGTGGAACTTATTACTATCTGAAAATATGCGTCGATATCGCTACGATAAAACGTTTTTGTTTTACCATGAAATGGCGGGGGTAATTCGCGACTTGAAAAAGTTCGAAGAGTTCTCGTGGCTTAAATCCTTTGATTCTGCGGCATCACAACAAGTAGCACGTGATCTGGAAGCTGCTTTAAAGAACTCATTTACCAAAGGTCGACTTCAGCAGTTCCCAACATTTAAAGTGAGCTTTAAGCAAAAGAAACTGCACGATGATAGCTTTCGATGTGTCAATAACTCCAATTGTATCCGCATTGAAAGTGGATCAATCAGCATCCCTAAAATTGGTAAAGTGCCGATTGTTTTACATCGTAAATTAGCGAGTAAAATAAAGACAGCTACGGTTCAATTTAAACACGGAAAATGGTACGTGTCACTCACGCAAGAAGTTGAATGCAAGAGAGCAAAACAAGTGCTATCAACGATTGTCGGCTATGATATTAACAGTCAATACACGGTTGTTGGTTCTGATGGTCGGTATGTTAAAAACCCGAAAGCCTTTAAAATATCATCAACGAAATTAAAACAAATTCAAGTCCAGTTGAGTCGTCGAAAGAAAGGCTCAAAACGTTGGCACAAAACAAAATCACGCTTAAATAAAATTCACGGAAAAATCTCTCGCCAACGCCTAGCGTTCGCTCACGAAACAAGCTGCTTGATAGCCAAGAGTAGCGATATTATCGTGTTTGAGGATTTGAATGTGAAAGGGATGCAGCAGTTTAATGGCCAAATGGTTAACGATAATGTGATGGGTATGATCACAGAATTAACCAAATACAAGGCTGAGTTAAACGGTGCTGTGTACCATGAAATAGGTCGGTTTGTGAAATCGTCGGGCATTTGTTGTGAATGTAAACACGAACATAAATTCGATTTAAGTGTGAGAAATTTCGCGTGTGAAAGCTGTGGTGCAGTAAAGTGTAGAGATTTGTCTGCGGCTAAATCAGTGGCAAACACGGGCGAAAAAGATTTAATAGCTAATGGAATATTAGTTAGGGCGTTGCCCAAACCTCAGCAGAAATCACCTTCTAAAATGAAAGTCTTTGAGCAATCAAAGTTTGGTGTGGGATCTGAGAAAAAAGAAGCAGCCTAGCCGTCAAAAGCTAGATTGCAGAAGCCCATTGATCGACGCGAAGCGACGTCGGTGAGTAGTTCACATCGACGATACTCAGTTAGAGGTTTGTTTAAATAACGGCAGTAAAATGGTAGTGATTAATGGACGGTAATACTTTTTAATTTCTATTTTCAATGGCTTTATACCTAACGTAAATTATTGGTATAACAAAGGGTGGCATTGTGTGGTCAAAAGCAATAAATACCGGAGAGTAAATTAGCCTGCACTAAACACTTACTCGCCTCTTTTTTTAAATATGAAAATTAATTGACGCTATTTATGATCAGCTATCCAACGATTAATTATTTTAGTAATGACACCATTTTGATTCAATTTAGTAATCGCTTTATTAATACGAATAAGGGTTTCAGGGGAACACGATTTCCGGCTTAGCATAATATGAATATTATCTTGATATATTTTCAGTGGATGTGCTTCAAATTCCCCTTCTAATAAATACTTTTTTGAGAACGCTTTCATAGTTATAGGGTCTACTAATAAACCATCGATATGACCTTTCAATAATAATGCTACATTTTGCTCTAAATCGATAACGTCGTTTATGTGCGTATAAAACTCTTTTGTTGTAATAAGTTGCTTATATTCTTCACCATAGAAATATCCACCTTCAACACCAATCATATAATCAGAGTTTGAAAGATCACTTAATGTCTTTAGTTTTATTTTATCAATGTTACCTTTTCTTACAAAAAGATTGACTTTTTCTTCTCTGTAAGGTTTTGAAAAATATGCTGTTTTTTCTCTTTCTGGTGTGTGGGATGCACCCATTGCCATATCCATCTCACCTGTTTTTATATATTGTAAATGTCTTTTCCAAGGAAGTTCTGTGAATTTTACGTTCAGAGTAGATTCCTGAATAATAGCATTGAAAATATCAAAATCTAAACCAACAAGTTTTTGTTGTTTGTTATGATATTGATAAGGGTACCATAACTCCCATCCTACGGCATACTCCCTGGAAGGAACTTCGCTAGCTAAACTATGAAAAGTTAATAGGAGAGTTAATAGTAAATATTTTTTCATTATCTCTTTTTCTATTTATCAGTTAGTTATTAATGAATATAATACGGTTTAAATTCAAGTAACGGGTATGAATAGGTCAAGTATTAACCGAATGACACTATATCAATTGTGCCATTCGGTTAAAAGGTTAGAATAAACATAATATATTTGCACTATTTCATATAAAATATTATTTTTCACCCACCAATCTGTTCTGAGTTTTTAATTCAAAATCACTCGCATCATGGCGTTCATGTAACTGTTCGTCTAATTCACCCCAAGAACGATTAACCATTACCCCACGCTTAACTGCTTTTCGTTGGTCAATTTCTTCAGTCCAACGGACTAAATGTTTATATGACTGTGCTTGAAGAAACTCTGCTGCCTCGTATACTTTATTCTGAACTAATGCACCGTACCATGGCCAAATAGCCATGTCAGCGATAGTATATTGATCGCCACACATATATTGATTATTTGCTAAATGGCGATCTAGTACATCAAGTTGTCGCTTAACCTCCATCGTAAATCGTTCTATAGGATACTCAAACTTTTCTGGTGCATAAGCGTAAAAATGTCCAAAGCCGCCACCTAAATAAGGCCCGCTTCCTACTTGCCAAAATATCCACGATAAACATTGTGCTTTGAGTTGCGGTTCTTTAGGTAAAAAAGCATCAAACTTTTCCGCTAAATACAACATAATCGCGCCAGATTCGAAAATAGGTAATTTAATATCGTTATTATTATCAACCAAAGCGGGAATTTTAGAATTAGGATTTACAGCTACAAAGCCTGAACTGAATTGTTCACCTTCCATAATATTAATTAAAAAAGCATCATACTCAGCACCTTTTATTCCTAGAGCTAATAATTCTTCTAATAAGATAGTTACTTTAACGCCATTTGGTGTCGCTAAAGAATAAAGCTGTAACGGATGTTTACCCACCGGTAAGTCTGCTTGATGTGAAGGGCCCGCTGACGGGCGATTAATGCTGGCAAACTTACCCCCACTTTCAGTATTCCATTGCCATATCTTTGGTGGCACATATGTTTGTTCAGACATTTTTTGCTCCGTAATTTTTAAAGTGACTATAAATATATCAATATTATTTTGAATTAATATAGCAGGTTAACTACACATTAATCTCAAGACTTATGCAGTAGACATTGTTTAAGTCTTTTAAATTTAACAGTAAAACCTTTAGTTAACTTTAAAACCTAATGTACGTCTCAGCGTGTTGGCACAAACGTATCAAATTCAGTCAAAGATTAGTCAATTTTCCTGAAGTATTTGTAAACGAGGAAATTAAATACTAACGTTAATACATGAAGACTAATTAACGTTAGTGATAATGAAAACTAAATAAGTCACGAATCCCATTCGTTTAGTTTTAGCGTAAATTGATTGAATTTTCACCTGTCCCAAAGTGTATTTAATAAAAAGCCACTTGAACATGTAAATAAGGACGACTCAGCGTTTTTTAACTTTTTTATCACATTATTAAGGTATTGTATTTTATAATTTATCTTTTTTTTGTTTATTAAAGCGAGAAACACAATATAAAATATAAAATAGAATGTTGAATGAATTGGCACTAATCTTTGTGTAAGGGAATATCACAAATTAAATATTGTTCTATTATTTCTTGTTGAAGTTAAAAGAATATAATGGCATATAATAAGTGAAGTGAAAAATGTTAAGAAAATATTCAATTGGTTTAAGGTTAATAGCAGCGTTTGGTTTACTGACTTTGATTTTAGCGCTAACTTCTGTCGTCTCTATCTATAAAATTAATGTTATATCGAAGCAAGCAAATGCAGTTGTTGATTTACGTATACCAACATCTCAAGCAAGTGCAAGTGTGTTAAACGGTGTTAATCATGCCCTTGCTGCTTTAAGAGGTTGGATGTTACTTGGCAAAGATAAGTTTAGCATTGAAAGGCAGCTTGCTTGGGATACAGAAATAAAACCGGGAATAGCGGTTTTAGATAAGCTTTCAGTCAACTGGACTAACCCTGAAAACAAAAAACGTTTAAATGAAATGAAAACGTTATTAAGATCTTTTGAAGACGTACAAATAGAGATAGAAAATATCGCTCAAACACCAGAAAACATTCCTTCAATCTCTATGCTTTATGAGCAAGCTGTTCCTCAAGCGTCAATAATGGCATCTGAAATAACTAATCTCATTGATATTGAACTTACCTTAAAAGCAACAGAGCAAAGAAAAGCGTTACTTGGCATGATGGCTGATGTGCGTGGCACACTTGGTTTGGGGATCGCCAATATTCGTGGTTACTTGTTATCAGGTGATGAAAAGTATCGTGCTAACTTTGAAAAACTATGGCGTAAAAATAAACGAAGATTTTCAGACTTAGAAAATCAACAAAACATCTTAAATAACAAACAAAAAGAAGCCTTTTCTGATTACAAAAAAGCAAAAGATATTTTTGAATTATTGCCACAACAAATGTTAACTTCTCGTTCTCAAGACGATTGGAATTTAGCTAACCATTGGTTATCAACGAAAGCTGCGCCATTGGGGTTTCAAATTAAAGTTATTTTAGAAAAAATGGCGGTAAATCAAAAAGAATTACTCACTCATGATGCCAGTGTACTTTTGGACACAAGCGAAACGGCAAAAGTTCACGCTTGGATTATATTATTCATAGGGACCGTTATTGCTTTTACGCTATCAATGTTAATCATTCGAAGTATTCGGGCACCGATTACATTGTTGTCTAACGCGTTAGACCTTGTTGATAAGAACAGTGACTTAACGATTCAAATTGAGAATTCTGGACGTGATGAGCTTTCGAGTGCCATACTCATCGTCAATAAAATGCTCAGACAATTTAGAACTTCAATAGGGAATGTTGCTGATGCGAGTAATCAGATGGCAACATGTGCTGAAGAAACGTCTGTCACATCCGCTCAAATTGAAAAATCAATACAAGAACAAGCAGGGCAAACAGAATTAATAGCGACAGCAATTACAGAAATGGCAGCTACAGTAAAAGATATCGCTCAAAGCACGTTAACAACGTCTGACGCTTCAAGTGAAGCAAAAAAATCTGTTACTGATGGCTCTGAAATAATGCAAGAAACGATTTTAACCATTAATCAGTTAACCGATAAAATTGATGGTACGAGTAATACCGTTGTTGAACTAGAGCAAAGCAGTAATGAAATTGCCAGTGTACTTGAAGTGATTAATTCAATTGCAGACCAAACGAATCTGCTTGCATTGAACGCTGCAATAGAGGCAGCACGAGCGGGGGATCAAGGACGTGGTTTTGCTGTTGTTGCCGATGAAGTCAGAGCCCTGGCAGCGAGAACACAACAATCTACGGGTGAAATAAGTACTATTATTACTAAGCTACAAACTAACGCTAAAGAAGCTGTTGTGTCGATGCAAGGCAGCCAGCATCAGGTTAAAGAGGTCGCTGATAAAGCAGAAAATGCAGGAGGCGTATTAATTACAATTTCTGACTCCATTGCGAATATAAATGAAATGAGTACTCATATTGCTGCAGCGTCAGAGCAGCAAGAAGTGGTCACCGAAGAAATTAATATCAGTATTGTGAATATTAATGATAAAACACATGAAAATGTTGAGGCGATTGTTCAAACATCTAAAGCAGGAAGTGAATTATCGGAACTATCAATCAATTTACAAGCGTTAGTATCAAAATTTAAAATTTAAAATTATGTGATTTTTGTTGATTAATCGGTATACATAACGTGAAGAAGATATTGCATCACATTATGTATACTTTATGATAAGAGTACTGCTAAATTAAAAAATAGCAGGCGTAAAAGTCACTCATATAATAGACGTGTTATTGTTGAGACCTAGCACTTTAGTGCTAGGTCTTCGCATTTTCGGTAAAGTAGTTTTACCACTAATGTTATATGAGTGGCAGGCTCAATAGATAGTTTACAGGGATAAATGCCTAGAATTATTCTTGCTGAATGAGACGTCATCCCCTTCGAATAAGCTACATTATCCA
>Ga0115005_10004618_pt1 | contig 10871 bp, 13 predicted proteins | sample ArcOceMetagenome_FD_87163 | JGI IMG/M metagenome (GOLD analysis project Ga0115005, IMG submission 87163) | Marine eukaryotic phytoplankton communities from Arctic Ocean - Arctic Ocean - Greenland ARC118M Metagenome | ecosystem: Environmental > Aquatic > Marine > Oceanic | place: Arctic Ocean...
CACCGATCCGAACGTTGTTCATTTGAATCTGCGGTTTCGGGCGCCGAATGCAACGTCGAACAGGCCGTATGAAATTTCGGTGTATCAGGATGTGGACGAAAAGGACATAGCTCCTGAGTTCATGTCAACATTCCTAGACTTCCTTCATAGCGGAACGACTGATCGCAATAATGCCTTGCGATTTTCTGGTGAATTGACGTATGAAGATCTACGCAGTGCTTACAGTAAGTGTCACGTCATAATTCTTTTGTTTGAACTTACTGTATAAATAAATTGCTCACGAAATTGTATTTCCTTTCATCAGAGGCGAATAATAAACCCAATATTCCTCCGGTCTCTTTTGACTTAAGTACGGTTTCTTCTTTTTCTGCAGGTGTTTCGGCTGAGGCGATTGGGATTCTGTGCGCACCTGTGTATTATTTTGGGATTTTGCTTCGCCAACCTAATTGGTTTGTCAATATGAAAAGAAAGTTCAAACTAGCCTTAGTTTTTGATGAGATCGTTGGAAAGGCGTTCACAAATCCAGATGACAAACGCCGTGATCTTATGGGTAGAAATGTTCCAAAGCATATGACCACTACTCCCCAAGGGCAACTCATGTTTTACTTTCTCAGAGTTTGTATTTGCGCTATTCTGACAGATAGCATTAGAGAGCTGTTAGCAAATGAAGATTTTTCTAAAGTTTGCATTGCTTTGTTGGAATCGACCGTGGATGCTGAAGATAGAGAAGTGCGTACAAAAGGTCTTATCACTGTTGATGGTAAACACACGTTTGTTTATGATCGTCGGGGTATGTATACGTGTTATACCCATAAGTTCATTGAAAAATTGCATTCGGCTAGTTTGCATGGACGTCGGTAAGTTTGGTTTTACTTTTCTTTCTTCTAACTTATTTATGTCTTTAATTAACTTGTCTTATATGTATTATTTTCTGTTTAATGAAGGATATATAAGTATAATTGTGAGGCGAGGAGGGCGGGATCGCGAGTGGTTAAGAAAACGTATAAATCAGCAGGCATGGCATCTGAGGCACATGCTTTTGTGGTGGACGACGAAGAAGATCATATTAATTATGATCAGGAGGGGGAAGATCTGGAGGGCAGTAGTGATTCGGGAAGTTCTTCCGTATCGGTAGTTAATGTACCGGTAGTTAATGCTCAAGTAACTACTGCAAAGAACAGGAAAAAAGTGGCCCCAAAATCAGCTACGAAGAAGAAGACAAAAGCGGTTGCGAAGAAGAATGGAAAAGTCGCCGCAAAAAGCCCTCAGAAACGCTCGGCTAGGCTTAATAAAAAAAAGTAGATAGTTATTTACGTATTACGATTTTATAATGCTATAAGACCTCGTAGCTTGTTATTCTTTGACGTGCTTGCTTCAATAAGATATCTTTCGTGTTTTGTCACGATGGTGTATTATACCATGCCTGATCCTTTTTTCCGGAGTGTACATGCTCGATTGGAAGCACCGCTCATGGAGGGAGATGATGAGTACACTGCGATGATTCGTAGTCTGATTTTCCTGGTTGATTGTTACGCCCTGGATGATGTATTAGGTATTTATCCTCAAGCTCCTGATGTGTTGCGGGTTGATGACAATACGTGTGCTTGGATGGCTGGCAAGATGTTTAGCACACCAGATGAAGAGAGAACTGCTCTTGTTAGCATGTTTGCTTATGTTAGCCGATTTGACTCGCCTTTTTCTCGTGCTATTGTTGAGTTTGAGTTGGAGGATGATGGTCTTATATTCCAGCGTCGGTTTCGTTTTTCGACGGGTTGTAGTTCTCTGGATACATTGATTAGAGATGAAACTTACATTCATCAGACTGGGCTTTGGGACAGGCGCTGGGATACCGACAGTTCCAGGAATAGCAACTAATCATGGTAATGCTACTAATGATAGCGTTTTTAAATTAAAGGTGTGTTTATTTTATAGACGTTTAGACACACTATACTAGTATTTACGTGTATTGATCACTTTGATGGGGTCTAGTTAGCTTCCATTACAATTTCATCTGGGAACCCGAATGTGGTCACCGCAAGCTGTGGAAATATAGGACCACTAAAGTAGTAATGCAGCATGTGCATGTTTTCACGAGCCCAGTGTGCATTGTCTGTGTCTGGCATTTCGAGATGATTGAGCATGTAATCAACGATGTCGGTGTCCATCATGTACTCATCAAGAGATGGACGCTCTTCATAAGTGTCTGGTGTCAGATCAAATGTGGTTTTATCAATAATCCAGGGAGTGCGATAAGTATTCGTTTCATGTGTTGTAAGATACTCGGCCAAGTCTTGTGCCGCTGCGAGACGGGTTTCCGCAGTGCTCTCTTGAGGTGGTACGCGCAGAAAAACACGCCTCCAAAAATTGGTTCCTGTATTAAAGGAGAAAGTGGTAGAAAGTAAATGAAAAGTAGTTAATTAACAATGGGTTCTACAAATATATGAATTTTCTCGAATTGACTTACCATGCGACAAGGCTACTTGTTGGTTTTCCCTAGATTCACGTCGCGGGAAACCAGCTACCATATCCATGGCCTCTTGTATAGGACGACACCGATCCAGGTCGTCCTTCAAGTGCTTACAATAAGCATCTAGTTTGTCATCGTTTCCTGGTTTGAGCAAAAAATACATCTCTTCATCTCCCAGTGTTGCCAACACCTTAATCTCACAGTGATTAGGCTTGTCGTTGATACGTTTCACTTTCATTTTCTTGCGATTGACGAACCCATTCTTTTTCCGTGCGGGAGATGGTATCTTGGTTTGTTTACTTGCTTTAGTAGGAGAGGTAGGAGCGCTTGCTTTCGAATTTTTCGCCATCACGTTAGTTTATTAGCTGATTGAGAAATTATGTGATGAATTGTTCTGACACATCATATTCGTACACGATCGTGAACTAGCTCTTGAACATAATCATGTATATCCTAATATATTTACGTATCTCATTTGGTACGCACATCATCTCAGTTGTGTCACGTACGCACCGATCATGAACTAGTGTATGTTTGTGCATAAATGCGTAGCTATCTAGATCGTGAACTTACACCCGTATATCCAAATATATTTATGTATCTCAATTGTGTCACGTACGTACATCTGTGTCAAATATGGTGTCAAGATATTTCCAAAATATGAAGGTTTTCTTCCTATTGAATTTAAATGGGTACGTACCGATCGTGAACTAGTGTATGTTGGTGCTCAAATGCGTAGCTTTCTAGCTCTTGAACTTAATCATGTATATCCAAATATATTTATGTATCTCATTTGTTACGCACTTCTTCTCAGTTGTGTCACGTACGTACATCTGTGTCATTATGGTGTCAAGATATTTCACATATGAAGGTTTTCTTCCTATTGAAGTTAAATAGGTATAGTGCTACATACGTATCTACTCTCATACGTACTCCAAGGGTGTTTTACCCTATGCCTTCATGAATCTTTGTCAAGTTGCAGTGCTTACGTAGGCTATGCTTTGGCTATGTGTTGGCTATGCATAAGCTTCGGTATGCGTAAGCCATGCATAGGATTTGCGTAAGCCGTGCTGTTGATATTTTACATAGATATATGTCTATTTAGGTATGTAAGTGATGCTTTTTCGTATACTGTGACGCATTTTATATGAAGAGGTGATTCGATTCAATTAACTCATTTCAAGTCAAAGGAATACTAAAATGATTGTAACCGGTGATGCTGTCGATGCTGCTTTGAAGAGGGCGATGACTTCTGTCAAGAACTTATCGATCTTCTCAGAAGCTACAGGAGGCTTCTCTGCTCCAATCTGTATTATTTGCAATTGTCTCTGCGATTCTCATACTCTTTGTTGGATTAACAAACGAGCCATTTTTGAAAAGCGCGAGTTTCTCCAAGGGCCTTTATCTATTCCAGCACAAGTACGAGATTTTTATATGTATAGGGGAGAGGGACGTCAGATGTTCATGAACAGTCTTTTACTCTCCCCACATGCAACAATGAAGAAAAGTGTGTCTTCCATTCCAGAACGACCACCGATTATTTCCTTTAGTTGTTGCAAGTTATGTCATGAGCATGTCAGTGCTCCTCGGTACGTAATTGCATTACAGCATTATAACATACGTGCATCTAACGATGCTACAAGGTTTACGTTTCGGTCGAATACCAATGATTACGTTCGGAATAATAGCATTGTATCTTACTGCACAACCTATTCGTCTAAAAATACTTAAGAAGATGTTAATCTTTATCATGCATTTTAATGATATACAGCTATATTGTCACAACATAGAATTGACTCATTGCCTTTCTTCCTGATGTTCTTCATGTGTAGTCGTAAAACGCCACCTCCATTCTCTATTGTGAATGGAAATTATTTTGGCAAGGCACCAGAATCGTTGGAAGTACTCAATGATATTGAGCGTGGTCTTGTGAGTCGTAATCGCAATACAAGCCATATGTTTTCTTTTTATGCAGGTCAACACCAGTCGATCAGAGGCTTTCATTCACTTTTCAAAAGTAATGTGAATCATACGTGTGAATCTCTTCGAAGAATGACTGATTTGTCGCTACCGAATTCAATGTCATGTGTATTGACAGGTCCTTTTACACCTGCTCAGAAGGCGCAAGTCATGACACGAACAACAGTTAACCGTACACGTTTGATGAGTGCATTTTCATTTCTACATGAGAATAATGTTAGATATAGGGATTTGGCACTAGAAGGAGTAGACTACGAATATCCGAAACCACTGTATGTTGATACTTCCATAGCTGAAGAAGGAACAGACGATCCTCGGGAACGAATTTATGAAGTGACTGCTTTCTTCCCTGATGGAAGCGAAGTGACTGAAACTGCGGGTGGACATGGAAATGCAAACAAATTTACATTAGAGTATCTGCAAAGAAACATAAATAGTGCTGACGAGACTCTTTTGACAAGTCGTCCAACAAGGGAACATGCTCCCGACTTTGCCGAGGACTTTCTAGTGGACAGTTTTCCTCTTCAATTTCCTTACGGAATTGGTGGACCAAAAAGTACACGTAAGACGAAAGTATCTTATTTCGATATGCTCAAATATTATCTACGAATCGCTGATCGGAATTTCATGCGACATGATTTCATCCTACTTGTTCATAGTTTATGGGAAAAGGAGAAAGCTATGACCACTGCTTACATACGTGCGCCGCTAAAAATGAGTAATGGAGAGTCTCTCGCTCAAAGAGTGGGGAATCTTCGAACTGAGGATCTAATTGAGGAAGCCAATATTCGTATCAATCAAAGAAACCGTGAAAGCTTTGTGCAAACACCAGCGAAGCTTTTTTTCGATACTATTGAAACTTCTTGTAAAGCAATGGCTCATACTAATCAAGCTTCAAAGCTTGCTCGTCGCAGAATGTTTTCGATGTGGTACTCTATGTGTTCACCTGGTATATTCTTCACAGTTTCTCCCTGTGACGAAACTAACTTTCGTTTGAGATTATATATTGGACGTGCTCAAGTAAGTCTTTGCCGAAAATTATATTTTTTCCTTGATAGCTCGTTATATTGTCATAACTTTTTAAGCTTACTTAAAAAAATTGTTTGCAGTATATGCTACCGGGTGTCAGTTGGTCAGACGCAGATTGCTTAGGTGACTACAAGATGCGATGCAAGCAACGGACTATGTATCCTGGTGCGAGCGCTTTTGACTTCTCTGCGATTTTTAACATTGTCATTGCTGATATTCTTGGCTGGGATGAAGAAAATAAATGTACTTTTCCTTATGGTGGTGCGTTTGGTGTCATTGATGCATTTAGTGGAGCAGTAGAAGAACAGGGAAGGAAGACACTTCATGCGCATATGCTTGTTTTTATAAAAGCTCTTTCCAAACTGTTGTTAGGACTTCAAAAGTTGACTCCTGGTACTCAAAAACACACTACGCTGAAAACTGAGTTGCGTGCATATATTGATAATATCATGTCGACCCGTCTTCATCGACCTACGACTCAGTGCAATGTCAGTTACAAACACGAATGTCGGTCCCGAAGGAATCCACCTCCCCAACCTGTTCCGCCAGAAGTTCTTCGTGCAAATAGACATAAGAGAGGATGTGTTGCCATAAAAGGATCGATCACAGTGTGTCCTAAATGCGATCGTAAACAAAGTTCTGAAGACCATATGTTGAAACGTCTACGTGAGATTTGTCCAGAGATTACATGTTTTCCAGATACGTCTCATAGACTTGAGATACTGATTATGCGCCATATCTATACTTACCTTTTGTGCAGCCTCAAGAAAGAGAAAGAGGACTGTGAATTTTTAATCAATGCATTTTTTAATCTTCATAGGTCATTGCATGCCAAGTCTTGTTTTAAATATGGGTTGGAGTGTCGCTACCGCCTACCGGCACTTTTCAAATTGAAGTCTACTATTATAGTGCATGAAGGTTCAACTATTTGGTACAATATCATGGGTGTCCGCGAAAGTTATTTCCCAATTACAAGCGAGTTAAAACGGGAGGTGACCGACGTCTTTATGAACACATACAACCGTGCTGCTTCAATTGCGTTTGGGTCAAATACTAATGTGAACACAGGGGAGATCCGCACTGTATTTTACTGCACCACTTATACTTCAAAAAATACTCAAGAAGATGATCAAGAATCTTACGAACGTGTGATTGATACTTTTGTACGTCGCACAGCTAAAAGACGTCGGGAGCTAGAAGCAATGGGGGTAGAAGGTGTCGAAGATATGTAAGATAAATCTCTTTATTGTTGTGCATTCCCGTATGTATATACGCATATAACAGCTTATTTATTGTTTAACGCTTTTATTTTATTATAGGGAAGTTGATGATGCGCGGGAAGGCTTCAAGAATATGTATGTTGGTATTCTTGCAAACACCCAGGCACATGTGATTAGTGCGACATTAGCCCATTATATTGTATGTCATGGAAGTCGGTTTCGCTACTCCCATGATTTTATTTATATTCCTGTGAGTCAGTATGATCATTACTTCCGCAATGCTGAGATTTGGACGCATGTGCAAAGATCAAGAACAGGTGGATTCTTTATGGGCAGCAATATAGTCAATTATATTATGCGACCAACCGAACTTCATGATGCATGCAATCTAGAGTTCTTTGTGAAATATCAGAATGTAAAGTTGTCAGTCAAATTGAGAGAGAGTAATGAGTATTTTCCTTATCCAACAAATCATGCTCTAAAAGATTCGCACTGTGTCATTGAAAGAGACGCTACATTGCCTTTACTACCAGAGATTCCTTTCTGTCTCTTACCCGACCTTGTTAATGTTGGAGCTATCTTTCCAGAAGAGGGACAGATAATATCACCGGCTCAAAGCAGCATTCGAGAACGTTATGCAATGTATGTGTGCTTCTTATTATTTCCTTTTCGGACACTTGATGATGTTAAAGAAGGTAAAGTCACTTCATTCTTTTTCATATTTGGTTGAATCGTTTTGTATAAAACGTATTTATTAACACATACTTGCATATTTGCGTATAGAGAACTCTTTCATGAAATTTTACCAGACACAAATAATGACGGATCATGCAAATGTTAAACAATACAAACATGTATTGGTAAACATTCAAGACTGCTATAATGCGACACGTGTTAAGCGACGGCTTGATGAACTGGAAGATAATACAAGTATCTATACTGATGAGATTTCTGGAACTTCAGGAGAACCTTCTTCTAACTCTGAACCTGATATTTCATTGGATTTCGGGCTTGTAGATGAAGCCCAGGATCAAGACGATCAAAATTATTTATTTCAGGAGGAAAGTGGCTCTCCAGATTCAATTAGTTTTGATATAATACGGAAGTATGGAACGGCTGAATGTGGCTTTGAACTTATCAATTGTCCTTCTTGTGTTTCTTCAGAATCCGTCTTAATACCGACAAATAGACATTTTGATGATCCCAATGTCTATCCTACACCGCTTGACGTTCGCGAATACATCTCTTCTTATAATTTAATGCAGCTTTCTTTCAATGTCGATACTGCCCGCAGACCGCCACCCCAAGGAGGGACCGATGTAGTAGTAATGTCTCCTAATGGATCGAAACAATCTATCGAGGATTGGGGAGTGTATTACAGTCTAGATGATAACCAGCAAGGAGCTTTTGAAGTCGCCGCATCAAATTTCGTACTAACTTATCACACTGATGCAAGCACAGTAGAGAGTCAAGCCGATTTTAGGTAAGATGCTGATGAACATCTGTGTACCAATATGAGAATAATTGGCAAATCAAAACTAATTTTACGTATTATCATTACTTGCTATAAAATGTTTAGGGAGGCGCAAACAGAACAGGAAAATGCTGGTAACCTTGTGCGGAGAGAGAACAACATTAACAAGATGGAGTTAGAAGCTATGGGCGCCAAACCTCAGTTAATTATGTTTATGACTGGGCCTGGAGGTGCAGGAAAAAGTGCAGTAATCAATGCATTTATGTCGTACTGTAAAGAATTTTGTACTAATCTTGGTGCTCACTTTGATAACCGAACAATAATCGTTACTGCAATGACGGGTGTTGCGGCAACGTCTATAATGGGAGAAACAACAAGCAAAGCTATTGGACTTGGAAGGAAAATTTACGATTATGAGTGGATCAAGACCTTTTCTAATACCAGGATGGTTATCGTTGATGAAATTTCATTTTGTACAGCAAGCCAGTTGGGGCAATTAGATCACAAATTGAAATTAGTAAAAGAGGAACCTCATTTAACGTTTGGTGGAGTGCATGTCCTTTTCTGTGGAGATTTCCATCAGTTACCACCCATTGGCGGTCCAGCTGTAAGTATATGGGCACAAGAACACCTTCTTTGGCACAACGTGCTGAATTCATTTGTGGAACTGACAGGTACATGGCGTTTCTTGGAAGATCCTGAGTGGGGTGAAATTTTGGGTCGCATTCGAATGTCCCGTGAAACCGCACAAGATTTGAAGAAGATTGAAACGCGCCTGATTGTTGAGAAGTAAGTTTAGTTATTTACATATTTACATATATACGCATATAGTGTCTTTAAATATGCATAACACTTTCTGTATGTCGGTTTCTTTTTAAGTGGTCTTGAAGTACCTGTGGCATCTAATTATGCATGTCATAGTAACAAGGAAAGGAATTCTATCCATGCAGGAGTGTTCATTAAACATTTAGAGTCAACCCATCACAAGGATTTAGTAGTACAACCTCCGGATCATACTATCATTATAAAGGGAGACCTTCATTGGACTTCGACAGGGAATCCTATTCGGGAAGGAATGGCGAAAATGATATACGAGTCATGTGGTGATCATTATTGTAATTACGGTCAAAACAAGAAGATGGATCCTTATCTCTGTCTATATTATGGGTGTGAGCTTATGCTGACGGACAACTTGGATGTCCCTAAAGGTCTTGCCAACGGAACAAGGGGTATATTTAAAGGGATCCGCTTGAAAGAAGGTCAAAACGTACATTTCACATGTTTAAATGGGTACTTTGTGAAATCTGTTTATGCCAGTCAAGTGGAAAATGTTGAGTGTGAACACACAGGCTCAAAATACACGGGACATTTTACAGTAGATCCAAGCAAAAAGAAATGTATTGTAGATATGCCAAACCCTCTTCTTGGAGGGGAGGCACGTCGTATGAAGCAATCGATTCATGTGACCCAAGTGCAAATGATAAGAAATCTTGCAACAACTGGCCATACACTCCAAGGACAAACAAAGGAATCTCTTGTTGTTAGTGATCTACACTACGGATTAAATTGGATATACGTCGTCCTGTCTAGAGTAAAAACAATGAATGGATTATTTATGCGTACTGCTCTTGATGCGCTTAAATTAGCAGAGCATCGAGTTGACGGACGATTACTTTTGCATGAAGAGTGGTTAAAAGCAAATATTCCTTTAAGATAAAACATTTAATACATTATGCTATGTTTCACCGGTTTTTTGTTGCACCTGGGAGCAGCTGAGCGATGCGTGCTTTATCTTCCTCGGTCTCTCTACCTTGTCGAAGACGATTACTCAGGGCTTCCATGCTTGAGCCTTCACTCAAAACATTATTTATAGGACTACTTCTTCCATTTAACATGTCCTCAGTTGCGGTATCTGAATTCTGTGGCGCATGTGTGTAGAGATCCTGCAACATTCGATTATTGACCAGAGAAATACCATCACCGGATAGTTGGAACTGATCAAAAGAATATTCGGTGAATTCGGTAAGAACTTCTGGCCTTCTAGCATGCTTCTTTTTGAAAGCACGAATCCAATAGACAATGTCAACGAGGTCAATTCTATTGCCTTTTCTTAGCTTGATATTGCCATTAGAAATCCGATATTCAGCAGAGATTAGATCATTGACAGAATATATCCCTTCTGCACTCAGCGCCGTTCGACCGGATTTAGTGATGTCGGCAGTCTTGAGTATGTGCTCGAGGTCTGGGGTAAATTGCATCAAGGCTGTACCTAAGTTGAAAACGAAAAGATAAGATAAGTGGTTATACGTACTTAAATAGTGTACAGTGATAAATAGAATACGACTCATAGATAGAACTAGTACTCACAATTACCCTGACTTGTATTAATTGGGACGTGTTCTGTCAGAGACTGTACCATTACCGGATTTTCAAAACACTTCTTCTTTACTGGGCTGCTCTCCTTCAGAACCTGTACCATTTCTCGATTATACTGTTGGTCATCATGTAACCGAGCCAAATTCTCTTCTATGAAACATACTTTACTTTTTTTTATTGCACGGACAATATAAGATTCTTCGACATTCGACAACTTTTATTCAGGGCTTGTTTCATCGTCCGAGGAAACACGTAAATGAATAGTGCTTTCATCATACGCTGCGTTATCATAATTGTCATTAATGTCGTCAGAATCATGTTGCTC
>Ga0115005_10004623_pt1 | contig 10864 bp, 9 predicted proteins | sample ArcOceMetagenome_FD_87163 | JGI IMG/M metagenome (GOLD analysis project Ga0115005, IMG submission 87163) | Marine eukaryotic phytoplankton communities from Arctic Ocean - Arctic Ocean - Greenland ARC118M Metagenome | ecosystem: Environmental > Aquatic > Marine > Oceanic | place: Arctic Ocean...
CAACTCATTCCTCATTGTACCATTCTTCCAGTGAGGAATGAGTTGGAAGACCGTCTTGAGGCTGGGATGACTGAGACTGAGATTGAGACTGGGAGCAATACTGATGATTGCCATCACCATCATCCTCATAACTATCTGCGTCGGTATCAGTACCAGCATCAGTCTCAGTATCAGTCTCAGTATCACCCTCCAACGGCATAATCTTACTCGAAACAGCAATGATACCCTCATGAACTTCGAGACTACTCGGCGCATCCCACAATCCGCACCCATCCACAAACTTGTACAACGCTCCATCGTGAATATCATACAGGGCCTGATCCGAAGTTTGAATGAGGAGAATATTCTCCAAAGAAACATCGCGTAGGAATGACCGTGCATTTTGGAACGAAGTGGATGTGGCGTAGGATACTCGAATGACTGGTTCTGGATTGTCAATGGCTTTGGCATTGCCGTTGCCGTTGTTTGTATGTTTGGATGCGCCCGCATCATCTTCAGATTGAGAGGAGTATTTCAAGGCCGTCAGGAGTTCTATCGCAATGTAATTACTGCATGCTGAATTATCACCATTGTCATATTCCTCATTGTCTCGACTACGGGTACTACGTGCACGTGCATTGTGGACCTCATCGGTTAGAATGACGGCAGATGCCACGTCGCGATCATTGCATTCCTGAAGAAAAAGTAACACTCTGACAATGGCAATCCTCGTATCATCGGCAATGATTTCCAAGCATGCCTCTTCAAGATCAGACAGGAAGCATGCATGCACATCGTGCGGATCCGTACCCTGATTCTGATTCTGATTCTGATGCGGATGCGGTTGCGATTGTGATTCGTTTAGGAGGGGGTGGAGCTGCAACGTTTGGAATTCGTAGCGGGTCAATAGCTGCTGGAGGAAGATGGTGGTGAAGTCGCCGTCGGATGATTCGTTCCAGCTCGTGATTGCGGACTTGCATCGGCGGACTTCTTTTGGCGGACTTGTTTTAGAATGACTCATAATGGTGATTGATTGAGGATGGATAGGTTTGACTTTTGTAGACAAAGTGTTTGGATGGATAGATGCTCTCTTTGACGAGGTCTTCGTTTGGTTTCGGTAATGTTCTTTGCTTGCTTCTTCTTCGGCTTGTCGTGAGATTGATTATTTTGACTCTGAAAGTGGCGCGCGAAAAAAGAAGGCTTTCCGCCAATGACGAGAGTAATGTTTTGGTAAAGATTGATCCCAGGCATTTCCGTCCTACTGAGGTTGAATTGCTGGTATGAAGGGGATCCGCTCCGACCAAGGCAGAGAAGAAGTTTGGATGGACGGCGACAACTTGTTTTGATGATTTGGTCAAGGAGATGGTTACGGAAGACTTTTAAAAATGGCAAAGGGAACCATTCCAGACCCTGGTGAGGCCCACAAAGCACGAAAGGAAGTTGCACAAACCATATCTTGCCACTTGACCAAGAATATAACTTGCTTATAAATTAATAATGTTGATAATATTTGTTACAAATATCTTCGATGATATTCTTTCAACATAAGAAGGTAAAAATGATCCGACAACCCTCCCTTATTGCTGAATACCTTCATGGGAATCATATTTATTTCAATTACAAACATGATGCGAAAGATTTATGTTGGGTAATTTTATCCCATGAAGACCAAAACTAATCATCTGGTCACTGCAGTAGAAGTCTTTTTGAAGTGTTCTGGTCTCCCTTCACCACTATCGCGCCTTGTTTCGCTTCATCATATTGTTTCTCTTCATCGCAGCCTTCCGCATTAAAGGCACCAAACATATCTCTCAAGCCCTCCATCATGTTTTCATCACTGGTCTCGATTGTGAGAGAACGAGATTTTTTCCATTCAGTTTTCTGCGATTCCTTTGCTGTTGCTTTAAAGGCTGTGTTTCTTTCTGGCTTATTATAATGGCTAGAATTCGCTCTGAAAGACATATTCTTCTTGAGCTTAGTTTTGTGAGAGTGTGCTTCCGTCATTTTAAAACGGATTTTATTTGTTGTCTCCGGAAAAGAATCATCGCTATCATTGCTATTATTGCTATCATTGCTATCATTGCTATCATCGTGTGTATCCCCTCCGCTGCCCCTGGATTCGTTGTCGTTTTCGGGAGAACTCGTGTCTGTGCACCTACAATGAGTTTTGGGAGGTGACTGGTGTTGAGAATTGGGTGATTTTGCTGTAGGTGGTTCTATCGGTGGATTAGCTGCATACGCACGCGTACGTGTAGTATGCAAATGGGTCGGATTTTGACAACTAAGAAATTTATCCCATACATTCTCTAGGTATGCCATTGTTTCTTGGGGAAGAATTTCAATGAAATTCCAAAGTTCTTGTTGTTCCCAGAATCCTGATGGCGCATGTGGTAAGGACAGCTGATCAATCATTTCCCAAATTTGTTCTTCTGCGCTTGGACTTTCACGAAGATGTTCCATGGACCCGAGAGGCGTACTGAAACTCTTTGGACGAGGGCGTGGTTCAGAAGCCTGGCTACAGGGAGGATGGTGAGGTTTGTGTGATGGGCTAGTCGTGGCGGCCCTGTTTGTTTTGAGTTTAGGTTACTATGAGTGTTGGATTTTAATAAACGATAGTTGATATAAGTTGACGAAGACCAAACTGATTTTTATACTGAAATTCAAATATGATTTGAAGCAAAAGGTGCACCTCTGAGGCTAGAGTGAGTCGAGTAAGCTTCGTGCAGTACTATAAGGACCAAAATTTGAAATTACACCCATTATTACACGGCCCTTTATTTATTCACTGTACACGCACGCGTGTACTTGATAATTCAATTTGAAATAACATCCCAAGAAACTTTTGCTGTTGGGAAAGATCACCCGCTGGCAAAAGAAACTCGAACATTCTCAATTCACCTATTATATAATACACCGTTTCAACAAACTTGCAGCTACACGAAGTCTAGACCAGTGCAGAATGGGGAAACCGAACAATGCAGTATTCAGCTCGCTTTCGTGCAATCAGGAGGATTTTGAATCTTGTCAAGTAATTCCAACTTCAAACTGTGAAATACTCGTAGTTTGCTCAGAACATTGCGGATGATCGATATTATCCACATCCATGTCGCTGTAGTCATACTGTAGGCTTGCTATATTTGTTCCTTAAAATAGGTGTGGTTGTACTCATTGGAAGGTTGGTTGACTTCATCTACCTACAAGTACGCACAGTACCCCTCGTACAGTACAACTTGGTAGTACCCTCTGTGTATGTATGGGCTCGGCTGTGGGTGTTGTGTGTTTCCTTTTATTTTGACGAAAGTGGCGCATGGGAATGAATCGAATCGAATCGAATCGAATCAATCGAATCGAATCGAATCCCTTGTCGTATCAGGAAATCTCAATTCGAGCTCTGCGCGCGCTCGAGCACTGTCCACTCACTTTTTTCCCCAACACATCACACCCACGACACATCAAACACAATCCATCTGTAATTGTTCTATGATAATACACAATTCACCTACGTGTACTGATTATTAGAAGAACCACCAATTGAGTTCGTACCGGTACATTCTTGGATTGAAAGAATATTATCCCAAAAATGAAGAAAGCTCTAGGTGTACTGTGTCTACTATCAATTGACGCCAGTCATGGCTTTGGCTTTCTCTCCCCATCCCAACAATTCCACCAACGCACCAGCGCCACCAGCACCACCTCCGCCCTATTTGCAAAACGAAATAAAAAGAATTTCGTCACTGTCAAACAACTCATGGACGAAGTGAAAAAAGACGTGGATCTCCTCGAGTCCAAGAAAACTAAAAAGAAGCCAAATCAAAGACGCAGACAAAGGGTGGAAAGACCAAAACAGAAGTATCTCTATGCTGCCCAACGCAAGGCTTTAGAAAGATCGGGTGTGGATCTCAAAAAGAAGGAACCTCTCGAAGGTGAAGAAGAGGACGAGATCGATGGTGAGGTCGAGGGCGAAGGCGAAGAGGAGGGAGAAGATGAACCGGTGGTTCGAGGAGGGAATTTGGATCAAAATAATCCACTCACCATTGCGAGGAATTTGGGTTTGAATCCAGCGTCGCAAGCTTGTGATGCATCCTTTGCTGTCGTTGAAAGTGGTAGTGCCGATGGAGGCAGTGATAGTGATAGTGAAAGTGAAAGTGGTGCATTCAATAAAGTTATAGCTGTGGAGCAGCCTAGAATTGTTGGCAAACTTAGAGTAGGAGGGGATGACGACGATGGTGTGTCAGGAATGTACGCATATGTCATTGAGAAACCAGCTGGGTGGTCCATTCTAGAGGGAACCAAGAAGAAGATAAAGGTTCCTGTTAAAGTCGAAGTGAAGTCGCAAAAGAAGCAAGGAAAGAAGGACATGCCAAAATCTGGAAAAAGTGAACCAAATGTTAAAAAGGTTAAATTGAGGCGAACGAAATACTACGATGAGGAAAGAGAGAAGTTTGACGTCATGGAATATGACGATTCGGGTATGTTGGCTCTCATGACTCCTGAAGAGATTGAGGAATTTCAGCAAGAGGGTGGATTTGATGGCATGGGTCTGTCGGATGCAGGAGCAACTACGGCAAAAACAGCTGCCGAAGCTGTAAACATGTTTGATGAGGATGAAAAGATTGAAGCCATGGTAGATGATGCCAAAGAAAAACTTGATCCTTCAGAACATTCGGATTCTGATTCTGATGGAGATTCGATAGAGGAAAAGTCTAGCAATCATGGACCAGCATTTTTTGCACCAGAGTCGAGACCATCAGTAGTTTCTTGGTTGAAGGATATCAAGGCTGCGGAAGGTACTCCGATTCGTGGAGGTAAATTTTGGACTGCTATTGCGGGGGCAGTAGAAATTGACGATTCTGGCCTGTTGGTGTTGTGTCCAAAAGACAACGTGGAGAATCTGTATATAGACATTGCTAAGTACACTGCAATTGTCGGAAACGGAAGGTACTTTGCTCCAAAAGGGAACAAGAAACAAAAGCTGTCGAGTAGAAGTATGGCTTCACTAGACCAAGCAAAAACTGAGGTTGTTGCAAAGCTGCGAAAGGGAAGAATCGATGATGTTGTATTGGCAGCAGAAGTTTCTATACCTGATGGAGCTTCAACTGCGAATGATGCTGTTCAGATTTGTCAAAAGGAGTTTGACGATGGCGTGAGAGGTGATCCTAGTGCCAACCCCCTTGATCGCAGGGCAAACCGCCGACTTGTCCACTGTTCTTCAATTTCGGTATCAAGTTTATCTTATGACGACGTTGTTGAGACTGAGATTGAAATTCCAGGCGATATTAGGATTTTATCGGATCGCAGGAATCATCATCAGTATACTGGTGGATCTTTCCTGGGTAGAAGCGACCTAAGGGATAACGATTCTACAACTGCATATCGTGAGATTAATGGTGCCGCTGATGGTTTCCCTGGATGGCTTGTCGATCGTTATGATAAATGGCTGTTCGTTCAGCACGATGAGGATTATGCACAGGGTCCTTTGCCCTCTCTTCATGATGGAAGTACAGCTGGTGTATACTACTTTTCTACAGAACGTGATCGATCCATCACAGGAGCTAAAAAGGGTATCAAGCCTAAGTTGATCGAAGGCCAGCCAGCCCCAGACACAATTCCAATCAAAGAAAATGGTATAGTCTACCATGTGAACTTTGACGATTTGTCAACCGGTATCTTCCTTGATCAGCGTTCGCAGAGGGCTTGGTTGTCAAGATTTTGTACCACGGACACAAAGGTTTTAAATTGCTTTTCACATTGTGGAGCTTTCAGTATTGCTGCTGCTACTGCTGGTGCAGAGACAGTCAGTTTGGACCTTGATAAAAAGTGGCTTGACAGGGTAGGACCCCAATTAAAGGCAAATGGAATCGATGACACCGACGGTAGACATGATTGTATTTATGGTGACTGTAAGTTTTGTGGATACGTATTATTTTTATTGTTCTTGTATCAATGCTGATATTGCCGTTTTCATACCGAAGGTTTTGACTGGCTCCGCCGTCTTGGCAAGAGAGGAGATAAGTTTGACATTGTAATTGTAGATCCTCCCAGCACAAGTGTCGGTGGAAAAAAGAAAAAGCGTTGGAGTGCCAAAAATGACTTCGACGAATTGGTTGCATTGGCTGCGCCTCTAGTCAAAGAAGGTGGCCTACTGTGGACAACAACGAATTCAAATCAAATTCATCCGGTCAAGTTTGCTCGCATGTGTAAAAAGGGTTTGGTGGCTGCCGATCTTCCTAATTCGACACTCGAAAGGGTCGCCGCAATGCCGTTCGATTTCCCATCGATTGGCCCTCAGCCGGTGAAGAACCTGTGAGTATGTCGTAACTTGAAAGTCTCACGTTCAGTGATCTCATCTTACAATTTTCAATCCTCTCTAACATTCTATTTTTGTACAGTGTATGGCGGATACGTTGAACGCATAGATCTTTTATTTATAATGATAATTAATCAAATACTCAGCCCTATTTCATTATCATCACTCTTGGGAGTAGAATTATATGTTGTACCTTCCTCTAAAAGAGGAGTTTCCTCACCCACCGTATCATTCTTGTCCACAGATTTCTCGTCATGAAAGCCAAGGTTTGATAAAATGAGATGATATCCAATACCAGCAACTATCCCGTATGCTACACCCAGGAATTGGATGAGGAAAAACGTCATCAAAGCAACGGAGTATTCAGCATTTGATAATTTCTTTCTGACATCCCAAAGCCACTCTATCATTAGGTCCACGCAGATCATTATCAACAGACTTGCAAATATGAAGTTAGGCACAACGGATAAGATTGAGATGGGCATAACCACTGCAATTGCTTGGATGAGAGCCGTGATAAAACCGGCTAATCGAGATCTAATCCCCGCACGAAGCGAAAATATCGATTGACTGAAAATGTAGCTACCAGTATAACCACCCGTCAAGCCCGAAAGTAAATTACTCACACCAATCATTGCTAATTCATAGTCGTAGACAAGTGGTTTGGAGACTTCAAGATCGATCGCAGCGATATCGAGAGAGCTTGATAACGCAACCACGAAGATCATACTGCAAACTGTGAAAATCTGAGAGGGAAAAGCTCCCCAGATTACTTTGTCAAACTTGATAAAGTCCCAAGTGTGATACCTTGTAGAAATGGGGTAAAAGGAATGAATACGCATGTAAACAAACAAAAATCAAGGGGAAATGGATGTACAATAACTCACCACACAGGCGGGTCTTCGGCACGACTCATTAACCCGATATCTTTGGCATCTTCAAGTGACAGACCGTTCCATTTCAAAAGAACGTAAAATGTTGTTACGAGTATTGCGATACTTATCGGAAGAACTGCCATGTGCTTCAGTTTCCTCACCGAAACATATATTCCAACTCCACCTATCACACCAGGGGCCATCAAAAGAAGCGCTGTGGGCTCCATAAACTTGTTCCACTCCAATATTCCTGAAACATGTAATCCAGATAATAAACATAGCGCACTTTGGCCGCAGAAGAAACCAATGAAAGCTAAATATCCACCAACTACTGGTGTGGGTAGTTTTTGTACATGTCCTGCCAATTTCAATCGTCCAATGAGAATTAACCCGGCGCCCAAAGTGGCAGTAAATATGCTCAATCCGACAAGAGTAGTTGCTAATATTTCTTCATCACTGCATCCTCTATCTTTGCAGTAAGCCACGATACTGCTTGCGATGGTGCTCAAGAAAATTAGTCCAGCGTCTTGAACGCTACCCACGGCAAAAGGCAGCGTGGACAAGGTCGAGAAGCAAAGTTGATGAACAACTCCAGAGATTACCGTCAACTTAACCAACACAGGAAGATATGGTCGAAAGAAGTCATCGTGATAAATAATATTCCCAAAGCTCATAATCACTGGTAAAACAATTATCGCATTTACCATTCCATACATGATGGAAACACTTTTTGGGTTCGACTGTTTAGCAAATTCCTCCCTCAATTCCTTCAACATGTCTTTCGTCGGACTATATGTGGAAGAAGTTTTTGAAGATGTAGAAGAAAACGCATCTGAAGTTGACGATACCTGAAGCGTCTTTTTCATTTTTTCCATCCGTTTCCGTTCCCACTGATCATCCTCATCGCGAACCGTGGAGATATACGGTCCAGCTCCATAATCCTCCGAAATGGATCTCTCGCGTCTTTGAGCCTCTCTCCGTTCCGCCCCTTTGAGTTTTGCTGCCCTTTTCTTTAGCTCGTGTTGCTGGATTTGCTCGTTTCGTCTCTTTTTCAGGTCTGGAAAGCTTGTCAAATGCGGGGACGAGATCATCGGTGTGCCAGAGTCTAATACCCATGGACTCTGCTGTGATAAGTTATACAGAGATCTTTCGGAATCTCTTTTGCAAATCAGTTTTATACTGTCAGCTAACGAGGTTAAGGGTACGTCATATTCAGCTTTGAGGGATTGATTTCGTGCCAGAGGAAGAAAGGTATGTTCAGTTGGAGCAAGTGTTGGAGGATAAGATTTTCCTTCTTGCTCCTCGCGTGACAAGTCATGTTTCTCCAAATCGTCCGGCTCTGCTGCCATGATTGATTGACTTTGTATTCAAGAATGAACAACAATCTTACAGTCTCGAATGAATTTTGAAATGATGCCTGGTTTCAAAGTTGTTGTTTTTATGTTGGTTGACGCGTTGTTGACAGATGTTTTGTTGTGTACGTACTGTGACTTGATTGGCACTGATTGCATTCTGAGTTCCGCGAGATCTGTTCCGTGTCACTGACGAACGAACGGTTTGAGGTTGGTGAGCGTCCTCAATCTTCAAATACGTGTAATTTGAACTTGCGAAAAAAGTCCGGGTTCGGAGAGAGGCCTTTTTACTTTTGGGGAGGACAAAAGTTTTGGAACAGTTTGGCGCGTGATGGGTTACATTACGTTTCCGATCGTTCCGATAGCCCGGTAATTCCATATCATATATCATACACCTACAATCTGAATTCATGACATTGAATCCCAATCAAAATTTGTTGTTATCAAGGATAAAAGAAGGGGAAATATCTTGGTTTGAGCGAGGAGAATTAAACGAATGTTTGATATTTTAAATAGTGTACACACACGTCCGCGGTGTGTGTACCTCTGGTAATTCGAATTATAAATTTGTTACTTTCTTGGAAGGCGCTACGTCAACTCTTTTCTTCTGACAGAAGGTCATGAGTCGCTTGACACTTGTCAGATATTTCCTGTTCGAAACAAATTTTACGTTAGACCACACGAGAGAATGATTCAAGACGATAATTATTATAATGATCGCAACTTTTTCCATTTTTCCTTACACCACGTACCTTTGCATCTCACTATTCATTACGTGGGCAACATTAGAACTTTCAATCTTGGCTCTCCCCGATCGAGCATGAATTCCAACCATTGTCACTCCAATTGGCCACGCTGCACGACCAATCGCAACATCGATATAGGAATCGTTGGCTTTCACAAACTCGCCCTCTTTGCAGAACTTGACGATATTCAAAAGGTGTCTCGTCATGTTCTCCTCTAAACGCCGATTTTTGCATTGCTTGAATAAAGGACGAATATAGTCTTTGCACTGCTTTAGCGTCTTTGTCTCGTTCTTACCCGCCAGCGTGCGCTTCACAGAGTCTGGGCGATCCACTAAATCTTCCTCCCATTGCTTCAATTGTGATTTGAGGAACCGGTGAATACTTCTATGGGGATCACTTTCGTCATCATCTTCTTCTTCTTGAATATTTGCCTCCTTGTCTTTTTCTGTTGACACGCTTGACTTTTTCAGGCCAAAGTCGTGGTCTACTTCCTTTGATTTCTTTCCGCCCAAGAACGGATTGCGAATACCGTGTCCACTTCCAAGCTTGAAGTCGTCAATTTCAGATATACCAGCCATGAGAGATTTCTTGCTATCACGCGCTTCCTGTAACCGGAGCATCCTTTGGTCGTCATCCTTTTCGCCAAAGAGCCAGACGGGTATTCCTAGTTCCCTCAATGCATTTGTTATTTCAGAACTAGACATCTTCTTCAAGGCTGGGTTCTGATTTTTATCCTCTGATCCTTCATTTGGAGTATGTGATTCAATATCATTCTTTTTATCGGATGCAGCAAGCGAAGATTTAGTCGACAATGTAGGATCTGCGGGTTGGCTTGATTTGTCCGCGTTCTTGCCATCCATGTCTCTTGAGCTCAACTCGTGCTTCATTTTATTCATATTCGCAACACTGGCATCTTCATCTTTACGTCTCCTTTTTCTCTCGTGATTTCCCATACGGTTATGTCTTTTATGAATAATCTTGCGTTCCTCTTCTTGCTCCTCTTGAATCCTCCTCAACTCTCCTGCTTTTAGATAGGCACGCTTGCCTTTAGAAGTGCCATTGCAGCTAATGTTTGATTGTTTTGCCAATTCGATTGTCTTTCGCTTTCGTTCAAGTTCTTTTTTTAGTAGGTCCATGTTTAAGGTTTACTTCACCCGTGGTCGTGGAAAAATATTGGAAAGCTTGTGCGTAAATTGTGAATTGGAGATGTGCTTTATTGTACCGGTAGGAGTGGTTGTTTGTTGAATGATATGATAGTTGTATGGTACAGTACCGTATGTACGGTAGCACGGTATCGTACCGACAGCCAGCCGGTAATAGTAATGTGTTGTGTGCAAGTTAGTTGTAATTGTGGTGTTTTATATAACGGTATTGACTAATTTAGCTATAACCAAATACCCTTAAGCCCCGGTCAATATAACGGTAGTGACATTTTTTTTTAGGGTATTCAAATACCCTTAAATTAAGCCCCGGTCAATAACGGTAGTGACATTTTTTTTTAGGGTATTCAAATACCCTTAAGCCCCGGTCAATAACGGTAGTGACATTTTGTTTTAGGGTATTTAGATTTGATTTTTGTATGAAACGTTCCCCCCATTACATACC
>Ga0115005_10004626_pt1 | contig 10860 bp, 12 predicted proteins | sample ArcOceMetagenome_FD_87163 | JGI IMG/M metagenome (GOLD analysis project Ga0115005, IMG submission 87163) | Marine eukaryotic phytoplankton communities from Arctic Ocean - Arctic Ocean - Greenland ARC118M Metagenome | ecosystem: Environmental > Aquatic > Marine > Oceanic | place: Arctic Ocean...
CGTTACTGATCCTGCAGGGACGAAATCACTGTTATCGGGGTCAATATAACCGCTGAAGATATCGCTTAAACGACCTTCTTCTTGAAGCGTTGTGTTGTAGGAGTCAAGTATGATTTCGACAGAGCCAGGAAAGCTGGCTAATGCTGTCATGACTTCACGGATGCCTTCTTCTATACGTTTGGCAATTTCTATTTCGCCTTCACGTGTCAGAAGTTCTACTGTTCCCATTTCGCGCATGTACATGCGAACAGGGTCCGTTGTGCGGCCTGCATCTGATTCTACGGCAGCTAGAGCTGCAACCGCGTCATCGTCTGCTTCTTGGGCTGAATCGCCTTCGGTCATGAGAAGAGTCTCTGCATCAGGCGCTTCTTCTGATACAGGGATACCCATGTCATTAATCATTCGAATAATGTCTTCGACCTGATCTGGATCGGCGATATCTTCGGGAAGATGATCGTTTACTTCGGCATAGGTAAGGTAACCCTGCTCTTTGCCGCGGGCGATCAGTTCTTTTAGACGAGATTGCTGCTTCGAGGTATCTGACATAGATGTCCTACAATGGTGCGAATTAGAGACTACAAAAAAGTTAGCGCGACATTATAACGTTCAGGGCTAGGTATTACTAGCGAAGGCTGTCCGTTTGGCTGTTTTATGGCCTAAGTCTAGCCCAACTTTTACATATATGTAGTCATATATTGGGATTAAGTTTTTGATTGCAACCAGTGATTGCTAACTTATTGTCGGGAAAGTGTTAGAAGCTCTGAGAGTCGTTGCTTTTCGGTTTGGCTTAGTGTTGCCAATCCCTTTTTTCCCTTATTTTGGAGTTTCTGCAGTTCGTTGATTTGCAGTCGACGAGTTAGTTGCTTCCAAGCATCATTAAAGAGTAGGGTCGGGTTGCCATTAAGGATGGGGTCTAGGTGCGATATTCCGCTCAGTTGTAGCAAGTGTTTGCTGAGCTCTTCATCGTCACGCCAGTCGATAAGTAGTGTGTGCAGGCTGGTGTTGGGGTGTAAATGTAGGTAGTGCAAAAAGGCTTGTAGTAGCTCGCTATGTGGTTCGTTAAGCTCTGCAAGGGTCTGGTGCTCGGTCGCGAGTGGTGCAAGCTCTGGGTGGTGTAGCAGTAGTGATACTAAATGCCCGCATAGCGAATTGGTTGGGCGTGACGCTTGCCTTTGTGTAGCTTGCTGCTTGGGTTTGCCGTTAGTATTGTTCGGGCTGCTGAAGTTGCTGGTGTTAGTGAAATAATCGCCACCGGACTCGGTATCATAATAATCGGGAGTGTTGCTGTTCGAGTCGTAATGTTGACTCATGTTTTTTTCGGCAGATGATTTGGGTGCGACTAGCTGTATGGTGCTATTGATCTGCTCTAAACTTAATCCGGTGATTTCGCAGATGCGATCAATCATCATTTGCTTGAGTAGGCCGGGCTGCATTTGTTGCAGCATGGGTAGTGCTTCACTGCTAAAGCGAGCGCGGCCATCGATGCTTGTCATGTCGCTGCCTTCTGAGTGCGACTTGAAGAAAAACTCAGATAAGGGAAGTGCCTCACTTACGCGTTTTTCGAAACCTTCTTTGCCTTCTGTTCTGACTAGCGTGTCGGGGTCTTCACCTTCGGGTAAAAACAAAAAGCGCGCTTCTTGGCCGTCTTTGATGCTAGTTAGGGTGGTTTCTAGTGCGCGCTCTGCTGCTTTTCGTCCAGCTTTGTCGCCATCAAAGCAGAAAACAACTTCAGATACGGTTTTGAAAAGGCGTTCTAGGTGGTGCTGGCTTGTCGCTGTGCCCAGTGTGGCAACGGCATAGGTCACGCCAAATTGAGCTAAGCTAATAACGTCCATGTAGCCTTCGACAATGATGATGCGTTCAAGCTTTTGAGTAAGTTTGCGTGCTTCGTAAAGTCCGTATAATTCCCGTCCTTTGTGAAAGGTGTCTGTTTCTGGGGAGTTAAGGTACTTAGGTTTATCGTCACCGAGTACTCGTCCGCCAAAAGCTATCGTACGGCCTCGTGCATCGCGTATAGGGAACATGATGCGATTGCGGAAGCGGTCGTATAGGGAGTCTTTTTCTTCGTTGCGAATGAGCATGCCGCTCAGTTCCAGTAACTTGGCTTTTTCGCTTGTGTCGCCAATCGCGTTGATTAGGTTGTCCCATCCACTGGGGGCAAAGCCTATGCCGAAAAAGCTAGCGACCTTGCCGGTTAATCCGCGTGATTTTAGGTAGTTAACTGCACTGTCGCGTGCGCTGTGTTCTTTGAGTTGGCGCTGATAGTAAGTAGAGGCTTCGTCAAGGATATGGTATTGCGCTTTATGTTCACTGCGGCGTTGTTCTTGAGCTTCATCGCGAGGAACGTCTACGCCAACAATTTTCGCGACTTCTTCGACTGCTTGTGGAAACTCTAAGCGGTCGTACTCCATCAAAAAGCCAATGGCATTTCCGCCTGCGCCGCAGCCAAAACAGTAATAGAACTGTTTGTCAGGGCTAACAGAGAAAGAGGGAGATTTTTCTTGATGGAATGGGCAAAGGCCTGAATAGTTTTTGCCAGCTTTCTTTAGTTTTACGCGTCCGTCTATGATGTCTACGATGTTAACGCGTGCTAGCAGATCGTCTATAAAGCCTTGAGGGATACGGCCTGCCATAACTATTACTACTCCGCTGTATTAGAAAACAGAATGTGGTTAGCGGAGTGAAGCTTACTGTGTCAGGCTAGCTTTCACCAGTCCTGAAATAGCACCCATGTCTGCACGGCCTTGAGCTTGTGGCTTGATAATAGCCATAACTTTGCCCATATCCTGCATACCTGATGCGCCCGATGCTGTAACTGCATCGTTAATCAATTGTGTTAGTTCTTCTGTTGTTAGCGGTTGCGGCAAGTAAGTTTTAATCACCTCCAGTTCTTGTCGCTCAGTGTCCGCCAGGTCTTTGCGGTCCGCTGCATCATATTGGGTAATTGAGTCACGGCGTTGTTTGGACATTTTATCCAAAACCGCGAGCACACGTGCATCATCCAACTCGATACGCTCATCTACTTCGATGCGCTTTATATCTGCCAGAATTAAACGAATAGTACCTAGGCGCTGCTTATCTTTCGCGCGCATAGCGTCTTTCATTTCTTCAGTAATCCGTTTTTTGAGTACTGACATTCTGTATGACCTGTGTTGGGGGATGCTTAACCCGGTTGTAAAAAATCTAATCTAACAGCCTTTTCTCAGCACGTTTAATGCTAATGAAAACGTCTTAGTACATGCGAACGCGGCGAGAAATATCACGAGATACTTTTTTGGCGTGACGCTTAACAGCTGCTGCTGCTTTACGCTTACGTACAGATGTTGGCTTTTCGTAGAATTCGCGCTTACGTACTTCAGCTAGAACACCCGCTTTTTCGCAAGAACGTTTGAAGCGACGTAGAGCAACGTCAAATGGCTCGTTATCTTTTACTTTAACTGCAGGCATGATGCCTCCTTTTCAGTGTTTTGGTGGACTTACCCGGACCCATTCCGAATAAGGTGCGAAATTCTATGCCCTTGCTTGAAAATTGTCAAAGTGATATTCGTGTAATTGCACGTGTGATAAGGGATAATGCGTGAATTAATTTGAATTAAGTGGATGTGCGGTTACTGATGATAGTGCTGGGTATAGAAACGTCGTGTGATGAGACAGGTGTAGCGCTTTACGATAGCGATAAAGGGTTGTTGGCCGATGTGTTATTTAGCCAAGTAAAAATGCATGCGGAGTACGGAGGTGTGGTGCCTGAGTTGGCCTCGCGCGATCATGTCAGAAAACTGCTGCCTTTGATTAAAGACGTTATGCAGCGCGCGCATTTGACGTCTGAACAAATAGATGCCGTAGCGTATACCGCGGGTCCAGGTTTAATTGGTGCTTTAATGGTAGGGGCTTCTACTGGGCGCGCATTAGCAATGGCGTGGGATGTTCCTGCTATTGGCGTTCATCATATGGAGGGGCATCTGTTGGCACCAATGCTAGAAAATAACCCTCCTGCGTTTCCGTTTGTTGCTTTGCTCGTTAGTGGTGGGCATACCCAGTTAGTTAAGGTGACAGATATAGGTGAGTACCACTTGTTGGGTGAGTCTTTGGATGATGCCGCCGGTGAGGCCTTTGATAAAGCGGCTAAAATGCTAGGTTTGGATTATCCAGGAGGGCCGTTAGTCGCGCGCTTGGCTGAATTAGGCGATCGTACCCGTTTTCGTTTTCCACGCCCGATGACGGATAGACCGGGTTTAGATTTTAGTTTTTCAGGCCTTAAGACCTTTACGTTGAATACGATAGCTAAGCATACGGTTGATGGCATTATTGAAGAACAAACGAAAGCTGATATCGCGGCTGCGTTTGAAGAAGCGGTTGTCGAAACATTGGCCATTAAGTGTCGTCGTGCACTTCAACAAACGGGTTTGAAGCAGTTGATTATTGCCGGCGGTGTGAGTGCTAACCGTCGATTGCGAGAGCGTTTAGAAGAAGTTGTCGTCAAAGAGAAGTCGTCTTTGTTTTATGCACGTCCCGAATTTTGTACAGATAATGGTGCCATGATTGCTTATGCGGGTTGTCAGCGTTTATTGGCGGGGCAAACCAGTGATTTAATAATTGAGGCAAAGCCACGTTGGCCGATGGAATTGTTAGCCTCAATTAATGATACGGATACGTCTGTGGGTGGTGCTTGTTAATGGATATAGTGTTTGTTGAAGGCTTGCAGATTGAAACGGTGATCGGTATCTATGACTGGGAACGCGAGATTCGTCAACGCGTGGTCTTAGATTTAGAGCTAGGCACTGATATCAAGCAAGCGGCTCAAACCGAGGAAATCGATAATACGCTGAATTACAAAGCGGTATGTGATCGCCTGATCGAATTTATTGAAGAGAGTGAGTTCTTGCTTGTGGAGACGATGGCTGAGGAGGTAGCGAGTTTGCTGATGCGTGAATTTTCAGTGACCTGGCTAACCCTCAAGCTTGCTAAGCCAGATGCTATCCCCGCGGCGGCGGCTGTGGGTGTTAAAATTGAGCGCGGAGAGCGCGGCTAATGGCGCTAGTCTATCTGAGCATTGGTAGTAACATCGATCGATATCGTCATGTGACATCCGCATTAGATGCGTTGGCTGAGCGCTTTTCGACATTAACCCTATCGTCAGTTTATGAAAGTGAGTCTGTTGGCTTTAATGGAAGCCCTTTTTTTAACTTGGTCGTTGCTCTAGATACGGAGCTAACCGTTGGCGAACTGTCGTATTGGCTTAAAGCGTTAGAAGATGAAAATGGACGAATACGTGGCGGTGCTAAATTTGCTCCGCGCACATTGGATGTTGATATTTTGTCGTATAATGATGTGGTTGGTGTTATTGATGGCGTTGAGCTACCTAGAGGTGAGGTGTTATATAATGCCTTTGTTCTGTGGCCGCTATCAGAGATTGCACCAGATGATAGGCATCCGATTAGTCAGCAGCGATATGAGAGCTTATGGGCAGATTATGATCGTTCAAAGCAGAAGTTATGGCCGATTGATTTTACTTGGAATGGTCAGCTTATTTCACACGCAGAGATGTTTTCATAGATTATCGAGCCCCTATCCACATTTTTCGTGGTTTCCATTTAAGCCTCTTCGCAAAGTGCTAACTGTCGTTTTGCGATTTCCTCTCCTAGTGCGGCGCCTTTAAAGCCTTCTGTTATGAGTTCCTTAGGGCTGATTTGGTTTAATTTCTCGCAGAGGAGGGTGAGGTGTGAGCCAGTAGCTACTGTATCTGTAGTGAGTAGCTGGCAACTGGCTTCTAGTGGCTCAATGCGCTCGGGGCGTCTGAGTAGGTCGAGTTGTTTGATAAGCGCTAGTTTCTCGGTCGCGGATAAACTTTGCCATTGGTTGAGCTGTGGGTAGGCCGTCAGTGTTTGACACGCCAATTCGCGCGTTTGGTTTTGCGTGCGAAGTTCTCGGCAGAATAGATCAAGTTGTTCTGCTGCATTCGGCTTATCATGAAAGCAGAGGTAACAAAAGGCGGCAAAACGTACTCGGGTATTGGTATCGGTATCTATCTTTGATGCAACTCTTGTTGCCTCTGGGTTATCAATTAACGAAGTGAATGGCTCAAAGAGTTGTTTTAGCGCTTTAGCCTGTTGCAGTGTATCGAAAAAAACTAGGGGAGAGCGCTCGGATAAAGCCCGTTCCATTTCTTGCCATATGCGCTCTTGAGTTAGGTGTGAAAGCTCATCGGTGCAAGCAATTTCGTGCATTAGCCTCAATGTTTCTGGTGCGACGGTAAAGCCCAAGTGTGCATAGCGCGCAGCAAAGCGTGCGACCCGCAATACCCGTAATGGGTCCTCTGAAAAGGCAGGCGAGACATGTCGTAGTCGTTTGTGCTCTAAATCTGCTTGGCCTCCGTAAGGATCAATCAGATCGCCTGTTCGGCTTTTGGCCATCGCGTTAATAGTTAGGTCGCGCCGCGATAAATCTTCTTCCAGAGTGACGTTAGGCGAAGCATGGTAGTGGAAGCCGGAATAACCTTTGCCACTTTTCCGTTCTGTGCGAGCTAGGGCATACTCTTCGCCGGTCTTGGGGTGAATAAATACGGGGAAGTCGCTTCCAACAGGTCGAAATCCTTCTTGAAGCATATCTTCTGGTGTGGCGCCCACAACGACCCAGTCCCTATCGTAAACAGGGTAATTGAGAAGTTCATCACGGACGGCGCCACCTACCAGAAATATTTCCATTGTTTATATCTCTACCTTGTCGGCATGAGTGGCGCGCCACTCTTCAAAACCACCATTTAGGCTTGTTACATTCTCAAAGCCACGCTCTACTAAGAAAGAAGCAGCATTTTGGCTGCTAATACCGTGGTAACAGCAGACGATAACTGGCGTATCGAATTCAAGACCGTGTAGCACTTGTTCTATATTGTCGTTGTTAAGGTGAAGCGCTCCGGTGATGTGTCCGGCAGCAAAGCTTTGCGAGTCACGTATATCTGTCACCACAGCGCCGTCAGCCATGAGTGTGATTGCTTCGTTTGCATTGATGCATTTAAATTCGGCCATGAGTGTTCATCTCTTTTTGATTAGCGGTTTATCTGTTGGCTGGGTATTTCAAAGTAGGTGTGATCTTCTAGACGAAAGCCGCGTAGTTTTTCACCCCAAATGCAGCCGGTATCTAACGCATACATGTGTGGCTGACCGGTATGTCCTTCTAGTGCGGCCCAATGACCGAATAGTATATTGTCATCGGGATATTGTGTCGCTCTTAGATCAAACCAAGGTGAAAAGCCATTCGGTTGGCTTTCGAGCCCGCCTTTAGAGGTAAACTCTAACTCGCTTTGCGGTGTACAAAAGCGCATTCGGGTGAAGTAGTTGGTGATAACCCTTAAGCGGTCTGTTCCTGTTAAGGTGTCGGACCAAGTAGTCGGTTTGTTGCCATACATGTGCGCGAAGTAATTTGATGCGTTATTTTTTAGAGCTTGATGGCATTCGTTGGCCAGTTGGTGAGCTTTCTTGATTGACCAGCGTGGTGGAATGCCCGCATGCACCATAGTGAACCCAAGAGATGCATCGGTATGAATGAGTGGTTGCTGTTGTAACCACGTCATAAGCTCTTCTCGATCGGGAGCTGCCAGTATTGCGTCGAGCGTGTCACCGCGTTTGGTTTTAGCGAAGCCATGGTGTACCGCGAGTAAATGTAGGTCGTGGTTGCCTAGCACTGTGACGGCTCTGTTACCCAAACCGCAAATAAAACGTAATGTGTCGAGTGATTTTGGGCCGCGATTGACTAAGTCACCGCAGAACCAGAGTCTATCTTGCTCACTGAATTGGATAAGCTCTAGCAGTGCTGAAAGTTCATCATAGCAACCTTGGATATCGCCGATTGCATAGGTGGACATAATGCTCTCTACTTTATTTGTGTGAAAATGCGCTTAGTGAAGCGCAAGGGGTTGCGCTAAGGTAAAGGCGGCGATAGGTGCATTGAATCGTTCGCCTTCGGACGTTTCCATCACATAGTGTCCGTACATGCTACCTACATGAGTTGCGAGTACAGTGCCGCTGGTATACTGATAGCTGTTCTGCGGTTCGATGACCGGCTGTTCGCCCACGACACCTTCACCTTCAATTTCTTGTACATGTTCATTGCCGTCAGTCACAACCCAGCGACGACTGAGAAGCTGAATAGGCATCAAAGAACTGTTGGTAATAGTGATTTGGTAGGAAAACACATAACGGTGTGCTTCCGGATCGGACTGGTCAGGCAAAAAGCGTGTGTCGACTGCAATCTGGATGTCTTTGTCGGGGTCAATAAGATCTAGCATGGTGTTACCCTTGTTGCTCAGTCAGCCAGTCGGCGATGATGATAAATTCTTTTAAGCTTAGACGTTCTGGACGTAGTGAAGGATCAATATTTAACGTTTCCAGTGTCTCGGAGCTAATCAGGTCTTTTAAGTTGTTACGCAGTGTTTTACGTCGCATGGAGAACGATGTTTTGACGACATGCTCAAGCTTTTTTATGTCCTTAGCAACTAGTGGCATCGTCTGATGAGGTATTAAGCGCACAATGGCAGAGTCTACCTTGGGTATAGGATCAAAGGCTTCAGGCGGTACAATAAAAAGTGGCTCTACATGGCAGTAATACTGCGCCATGATGCCTAATCGACCATAGTGGTTGTCGCCTGGTTTTGCGGCTAAGCGATCAACTACTTCTTTTTGTAGCATGAAGTGCATGTCTAGCACATCACCGTGATGGCTCAATAGATGGAAAATGAGCTGCGTAGAGATGTTGTAGGGTAGGTTGCCGACTATGCGTAATGGACGATCATCATCTTCGCGTAATGATTTGAAATCGAATTTCATAGCATCCGCTTCGAATATGCGAAACTTATCACCATAACGAAAAAACTTGGTGCGCAAGATGGGAGGTAAGTCACGATCTAATTCAATGGCATCGAGAGCGCCCGCTTCATCTAAAATTTCTTCGGTCAGCGCGCCAAGGCCCGGGCCAATCTCTACCATATGATCGGTGGGATGTGGCGCGATGGAGCGAATGATTTGCCGAATGACACCTTGATCTTGAAGGAAATTCTGACCAAAACGTTTTCTGGCTTTGTGCATGGCGGGTTTCTGTTGACTCATGAATACTCTTGGATCACTTAGTTAACTGACTTTTATGGTTATCTGACTTAAAGCGTGACCTTATTGGCGGGTCCTTCGGCATTAATCGCCGTCGTTTTAAGTCGCTGTATGATTTACGCTGCTGCGGCTCTATTGCGAGCCATGTCACCCGCATAGCGAATGGCAACTTCTAGACTGCCTGAATTAGCCTTGCCAGTCCCTGCCAAGTCAATGGCAGTGCCATGATCGACAGATGTCCGGATAATTGGCATGCCTAACGTAATGTTTACTGCGTTGCCAAAACCTTTGTATTTTAACACGGGTAGGCCTTGATCGTGATACATCGCAAGCACTGCATCGCATGTGTCTAAAAATTTAGGAGTGAAGAGCGTATCGGCGGGTAAGGGGCCGGTAATATGGATATTGTTCTGGCGCCAGCTTTCGATTGCTGGGGTGATAATGTCTATTTCTTCGCGCCCCATGTGGCCATCTTCGCCAGCATGAGGGTTTAGCCCAGCTACGATGATGTGCGGATCTTTAATGCCGAAGACGTGAACAAGGTCATGATGAAGCACGCTTATTACTTCATTTAGCAGTGTAGATGTAATGGCATCGGCTACGGCCCGTAAAGGAAGATGAGTCGTTACTAAGGCGACCCGGAGCCCCTCTGTTGCGAGCATCATGACGACTTTTTGAGTCTGGGTTAGTGCTTCAAGAAATTCAGTGTGACCACTAAAGGCGATGCCTGCATCGTTAATGACGCCCTTATGAACCGGTGCGGTGACCATGGCGTCATACGTGCCGTCCAAGCAGCCGTTAGCGGCGACAGTTAGTGTATTTAAAACATATTGTGCATTGTCAGGGTTGAGCTTCGCCGTTATGACGGGGGTGTTCAGGTTTACAGGGGTTACTAATAAATGCCCGGGTGCATTAGGGCTTGCGGGCATATCGGTATTGTATTCGGTCAATGTAAGCGGCAAGCCCAACTCAGCGGCACGTTCCGTTAATAATGTCGGGTCAGCTATCGCAATTAATTGGTCGCGTTGTGGCTGTTGGGCGATCTGAATGATCAAATCTGGCCCAATGCCTGCTGGTTCCCCCGGTGTTAGGGCAAGTCGCTTACATAAACTCATTTTTTGATATCGACGTAGGCTTCAGCGCGAATTTCACGAAGCCAATTGGCTAATTCTTCGGAATACTTGCGCTTATTCAAAATAGAACGTGCTTGGTTTTCACGGATTTGATCACCGAGGTCTTGCTGGCGGCGTGCCTCTACTTGGAGGATATGCCATCCAAACCGACTTTCGAACGGCGGACTAATATCGTTGATGCCCGTTTGATTCATGATCTGTTCAAACTCAGGCACCATCTGTCCAGGTTGAGCCCAGCCTAGTTCGCCGCCTTCAGAACCGCTACCGGTATCATCGCTGAGCTCTTTGGCTAATGTGGCAAAAGATTCTCCCGCGGCTAATCGACGCTCAATGCTTTCAATCATGCGTTGTGTTTGTTGTGCTGAGCGTATTTCACTAGGCTTAAGTAAAATGTGCCGAACTTTAGTTTGCTCGACCATTTGGATTTCGCCACCCCGCTTTTCACGAAGCTGTATTATATAAAATCCGCTGGGAGCGCGAACGGGTAGGCTAATGTCTCCGGGTTGCATGTCGTTTAACGCTTGCGCAATATCTTCTGGTAATTCTGATTGTTTGCGCCAGCCGAGGTCGCCACCATTGAGCGCATTAGGTGCGCTTGAGGTCGCTATGGCTGCTTCAGCAAAGTCAGCCCC
>Ga0115005_10004630_pt1 | contig 10854 bp, 10 predicted proteins | sample ArcOceMetagenome_FD_87163 | JGI IMG/M metagenome (GOLD analysis project Ga0115005, IMG submission 87163) | Marine eukaryotic phytoplankton communities from Arctic Ocean - Arctic Ocean - Greenland ARC118M Metagenome | ecosystem: Environmental > Aquatic > Marine > Oceanic | place: Arctic Ocean...
CAACCATAGGTCCTATTCTCGGTGCTATGCTGATTTTAAATGCTGCTACAGCTGACGCCTCTACGGTGCAAATGCCCTATTTGTTTATAGCAGGAATGTTGATCACTGCAGCTATTGTCTTTTTTAAGATAAAATTACCTGTTCTTGCACATGTGCAAAATGATGAAAAAGTAAAATCAGACAGTATTTGGCAGCATAAATCATTGCTTTTAGGCGCTTTAGCTATTTTCCTTTATGTTGGTGGTGAAGTTTCTATTGGTAGTTTTTTAGTTAACTATTTTGCTGAATCGTCTATCGCAGGTTTGAGTGAAGCGGAGGCTGGTGAAATGGTGGCATTTTATTGGGGAGCGGCAATGATCGGGCGATTTATTGGGGCTGTTCTTATGCATTATTTCAGCGCAACGCGTTATTTAGCAGTTAATTCACTTATCGCTATTATTATGATCGTTGTGAGTATGAATACTACGGGAAGTATTGCAATGTGGTCAATTTTAGCTGTAGGATTTTTCAACTCAATTATGTTCCCGACTATTTTTACTTTAGCTATTCGCGGTCTTGGCTCATTAACAGGTAAAGGCTCGGGTATTTTATGTCAGGCTATTGTTGGTGGAGCGCTTATTCCTGTTATTCAAGGCGTTGCTGCTGATGTGTGGGGCGTTCAATTTAGTTTTATTATTCCACTTTTTTGTTATCTATATATTGGTTGGTACGCCTTAAATGGAGTAGAAAGAAACACTGAGAGTGACAAGCATTTATAACTTTTATAAATTGTTACGTCTGATTACATTTACCCAAGGAATGAGCGGTGATTAGAAAAAAACAAATCATTGTCCCTATTGCTATTTTATACGCAGGACTCTTACTTTTTGCCGGTTTTTCCAGTATGAAAAAGCCATCAGAAGAAAAAGCGGAAGTAGATAACACCCCTATTGTTGCAGTTGAAGCGATCACTGTTGCACCCATGACTTTATATGTTGACTCATACGGCATAGTAAAAGCTAAATACGAAACCGAACTGGTTGCACAGGTCAGTGGGCAAATCGTTGAATTATTCGAGGTCTTTGTTCGTGGCGGGTTTGTCGCCAAAGGGCAATTACTCGCACGTATTGATTTGTAAGTTCCTCATAAACCTTTTTAAATCATTTTTTGACCGTTTTCGATAAATAACTCAGATATTTTTAATATATCACCAGTCTTTTATTAATTTTACTTCAGACTTTTTTGATATAGAACAATATAGTGGTTGTGGAAATTAAAACGTTTACATAAAAAACAGATAAAAAAATTCCTGATTACCCACAATCTTAATCCTCTTCTATACTGTATGTATGATCAGTTTCAGAAAGGCTGTAGCCTATTTGAGTTCATGGAAGACTACGGCCGTGAAGAGCAATGTAGACAAGCTGAGTTCGCCTAGCGATTCCCAAATGGTTATGTTTGTAAAGAGTGCGGTCATAAAGGGTTTTGCGTTCTGAAAACACGTAACTTATTCCAGTGCAATCGGTGCAAACATCAGCACTCACTGACCAGTGGTACGGTATTTTCCAGCACCAAATTACCCCTGAAGACATGGTTTATGGCCATCCATTTATTGAGCCAGTCAAAGACAGGGTTATCGGCCATGGAGCTGAAGCGCCAGCTGGGTGTCAACTACGATACGGCTTGGAAGATAAAGCACAAACTGCTTCAAGCGATGAGAGATAGCGACGATAAACACCCTATTGAAGGAGTTATCCAGCTAGATGATGTGTACTGGGGAGGCGAGAGACGCGGGGGGAAACGCGGTCGGGGTGCGGCAGGAAATACCCCATTTGTGGCGGCCGTGGCACTTAATAAGGATGGTCATCCGGTCAAGATGAAAATGAGTGTGGTTAAAGGATTTAGAAGTCAGTGCATCGAAAAATGGGCTAACCAGCATATTAAAGTCGGCAGCATCGTAGTCTCAGATGGATTGCCCTGTTTCAGTGTCATCAATAATACAGGCAGTGAGCAATTAGGGTTTATTGTCGGTGGCAAATTAGAGTTACTGGATCATCCCGCATTCAAGTGGGTCAATGTGATGATAGGAAATGTTAAAAACTCACTGCGAGGCAGTTGTCACGCGGTTAAAGCGAATCACTTGCCTCGGTATCTGGCAGAGTATTGTTTCAGATTTAACAATCGATTCGACCTCAGAACAATGCTACCAAAGCTAGCTAAAGCCGCAGTGCAGACACCCGCTATGCCATATCGGTTGTTAAAGCTGGATGATGTTTATGGGTAATCAGGTATTCTAATGCTGAAGGCAATATAGTAGACGCACAAAATTACTCAGAAGATCCCAGCGTAAATTACACATTACTGTTTGACTGGATGCCAGACATTGATGTTGGAACAGTTAACTTTCATGTCGATTACATATATTTAGAAAATAGTAATATAGATATTCCCGGCTTAGAAAGTTATAAGTTAGACGTTCCAGAGTACTTTCTCGTTACGAAAAATTTGAATGCGCGTATTTCATGGCAACATGAAGATGACAATTTAAAAATTGGCTTGTGGGGGAAAAACTTACTTGATGAACGTTATGTTGTGGGTTTTGGTTCTTTAACGGCTGATCTTTTAGGTACTCCTTATGCTCGTATTAACCGTGGAGTAGAATTTGGTATTGATATTAAATATACTTTCTAATATTTACTTTAATAGTCATGTCTTTAGTTGCTAAAATATAAATCGGAAATTTTAAAAGCCAACATAGATATGTGTTGGCTTTTAAATTTACTAAAAAATATCACATTATATATTTTCATTTATGGTGTATTTTGTTTTTAACATCTAGTCGCAGTATTTTTATTTATGGCTGAATTTTTTTCTCACTTTGCTTTTGTACAAATGTTCATGTGTGCATTATTACTTTTCCCCTATAGAAAGCAAAACTCTTCTATTCCTTTATTCATATTATTAATGATCTGTGGTTGTGGCTATCTGCTCGGGGCTCTATTTGCTCCTCTTGAACCCCATTCAACGTTAAGGTGGTTAGTACGGGTCGGTGGTAATGCTTTGCCTGGCGTGTTTTGGTTAGTGAGCTTAAGTGTTTTTGGTGATCATCATGTGCTTAAACGCTGGCAATATATTGTGGCCTCACTAACGATGTTGGTGCCATTAACGGCAAGCATTACTCAAATTATTTTTTCATTTTCTCTTGAAGATTTTGCTGCTTTCAACGGATTAATTACCTATGGTGCTTTATCGTTAGAGCTAGTATTGGTTTCTCATGCTTTAGTTATAGCGGCTCAACATTGGCGCAACGATTTAGTACAAGAGCGTCGTTATGTTCGCGGTGGAGTGATCACGCTATCTGCTTTATATCTTATTTTAGTGATAATTTGTGACCAGTTATTGAGCATACAATGGGCTGGTTTAGATGTGTTGACTAGCTTTTTAATGGCCTTTTTAGTCACAGGTGTTAACTTCTTTTTGTTCCAATTAAAGCCATCTAGTTTATTTGAAAGTATCAATAATGATGAGAGCACTTTTGATGTTGAATCTACTGATCCAAATAGATCTAAAGAACTGATTAAAATTATTGAATCGATGGAGCAAGATAAATTTTATCAACAAGATGGTGTGACCATATCAGGACTCGCCAAACATCTCGCCATCCATGAATATAAGCTAAGAAACTTAATTAATGGTGAATTAAATTATCGAAATTTTAATGATTTTTTAAATTTTTATCGCATTAAAGAAGTCACTGAAAATTTGATTGCTCCAGATTTTAGTCATCTACCCGTATTAACCTTGGCTTTAGAGAGTGGCTTTAGGTGTTTAAGTTCGTTTAATAAAGCGTTTAAAAATACTCACGGTATAACGCCGACACAATATAGAAAGGAAAATTTAACAAAATAAGGTTAAATCGTTGTTTTAATTTATTAGATAACTAACATGCTTGAATTACTCAGGTTTTTATTATAATTCGTCAGCTTTTTTTTGTAATCCGTCAGCAATTTAACTCTTGTCACATTATAGTGATCACATCAATTATTGAGTGATCTTACCTATGAATCGTTTTGCCTTTTTAAATATTTCCTCTAAAAGTTTGTTGTCAATAGGCGGCTTGGTACTGAGTCTTTTAACTTGTTCGGTAAATGCGAATCAACCGCCACCATCTTATGCTCAATGTGTTGCTTGCCATGGCGAACAAGGGCAAGGAAATAAGCAATTAAAAGCGCCTACTTTGGCAGGACAATCAGCAAACTATCTTACTCGTCAATTAATCAATTTTAGTTCAGAGCTTCGTGGCTCACATGAAAAAGACATTTATGGTCAGCAAATGCTAGCGATAACTAAAGCGTTAGATTTGAACAAAGATGTTTCCGCAATATCAGCTTATTTATCAGCATTATCCCCAACAAAAGTAAACCAAGAAACTATTGGTGATTTAAAAAATGGTAGCCGTTATTATCAAGCCAAATGTGGTGCTTGTCATGGTGGGAAGGCTCAAGGTAATAAAGCGTTTAAAGCGCCAAAACTGTCTGGTCAAGATAATGAGTATTTACAGCGTCAAATGAAATACTTTGCTGAGGGAATTCGTGGAACTGATCCGAAGGATAAATTAGGACGACAAATGGCTATGATGTCGAAAACTACCTCAGGTAAAGAACTTGACGATATTTTGTACTATATATCACAACAACATAGCGCAACAATAAAAGAGTAGTTGGTCTGATGAATAATGTGATTATCTTGATGTTATTAACCTTAGCATCAACCTTAACCTCTAACGTTTACGCAGCAGGGGGGACAGACAATAAAGCCTTTGTTTTAGCTGAGAGCTTTACTTTAAAAGATAGCTGCCCGCCAAGTTTTGAATTAACAGGTCAAGGTGAGTGTAGATTATTAACTCAATATCAATTTTATTCATCAGTTCAAAATAAAGGCCTTGGCGGTACACAAACAAATTTACCTCCGCATCGAGATGGTTTTACTCCTGCTCAAATTTATTTAGGACGATTTTTGTTTTTTGATCCTGCCTTGTCTAAAGATGGTTCAATATCATGTGCGAGTTGTCATCAGCCTGATAAAGGTTTTAGTGACGATCTTGATAGAAGTATCGGTATTACCGGGGAGAAGGTTGGACGTTCAGCCCCCACATTATGGAACGTCGCCTTCGTTGATAAATTCTTTTGGGATGTTCGAGCTAAAACGTTAGAGGAACAGGCGCAAGGGCCGTTATTTGACCCTTTAGAAATGGGAAATACACCAGAGCATTTATTATCAACATTGAGAAATAATAAGCATTATGTAGAAATGTTTGCTCAGGCTTTTCCAGAAAGTGAGTCACTTAAACTAGCGCAGGTTTACACTTCACTTACCGCGTTCCAAACGTCATTGATATCATTAAATAGTCGCTATGATCGTTATGCTCATGGTTATCATCAAGCATTAACAACAAATGAAATTGCAGGTTTGAATGTTTTTCGTTCATTTGTTGCACGTTGTGCTGAATGTCATCAACCGCCACTTTTTACTAATAATGAAATAGCGGTTATTGGTTCACCAGAGCCAGAAGGTAGGGCATTAGATATTGGCGCTGAAAAAACTTATAACGCCCCTAAATTACGAGGCGCGTTCAAAGTACCTACCTTAAGAAATATCACTAAATCTGCACCGTACATGCATTCTGGGCGTTATAATGATTTAAGAGAGGCGGTTAAGTTTTATAATGACGGACGGGGAAATTCAGTGCCAAAAGGCGAGGACATGCTACTACATTGGCATATATCTGAGCCAGATTTAACTGATGATGAACTAGATCTTATTGTTGAATTTCTAGGGGCATTAACCGATGAAAGTTTAACGCCACAAATTCCACATAAAGTGCCTTCGGGTTTGGCGGTAATTGATGAAAAATATCTGCGAGCAATAAATAAAGTACGTTCAACAAACGATGTTCACAAAGAAAAGTTCAGTAACAGAAGTAAGCAAAATAATAAAAACACCATCACTCAAAGCGGGGAATAATATGAGTACAGGAAAAATACTAGGTACAATTTTAATCGTTGGCGCTTTTGCAGGGGGAACCTACTTTGGTAGTAGCCAAAATGCAGCGCCTGTTATAACCAGTAGCTCGGGAGGTGCTAGTTATGGTGGTGGCTATGATAAGTCAGCAGATAAAACGATCAAAAAAGGAGCTAAGAAAAGCGCCGTTGCCGAAAGAAAAGTTGCTGGAAAAACCCACGTAGTAAATGACGGAGACACTATTATGTCTGCCGTACAAGCAGCTAAACCGGGCGATACTATTCAAGTTATGCCGGGAACTTATCACGAAACAGTTTATGTTGATAAAGATGATATTCGTATCATTGGTGTTATAAAAGAAGGTAAACGAGCGACCCTTGATGGTAAAGGTGTTCTCAATGATGCTTTCTTATATTCAGGTAATAACTTTGTTATTGAAAACTTTATCATCACCAAATACAAAGGTAATGGTGTGATGGGGCAGGCAGGTAACAATTTTGAAATTAGAAATAATATCATTGTTGATACCGGCGTTTATGGAATTTTTCCTCAGCTAGGCAAAAACGGTATTGTTGAATATAACGTAATTTCAGGTATCGAAGATGCCGCTATTTATATTGGTATGAGCGATAATATTCATGTTGCTCACAATGACGTATTTGAAAACGTTGCAGGGATTGAAATTGAAAACTCTCGTCATGCGATTGTTGAAAATAATAATGTTTATAATAATACTGGTGGGATTTTAGCGTTTATCACTCCAGGTTTGCCGATTAAAACCACGTATGACGTTATCATTCGTAATAACTTTATTTATAACAATAATCACAAAAACTTTGGTGCCCCAGGCTCAACAGTTGGTGGGATCCCCGCTGGTACAGGCATATTGATAATGGCTGCTGATGATGTGGTGGTAGAGGACAATATCATTACAGGTAATAAAACCGCAGGTATTCTAATTACCGATCATAATAATGCGCCGAATGTCACCATCGATCCTGAATCTGATCCTTCTCCTGATGGCGTTAAAATATTAAATAACTTAATGCACAATAATGGTTATGACACCATTGATGAAGTTAAAGCACTGATGTTGACAGAGTTTAAACAAGGTGAAGCAGATATTATTCGTGTTGGTAACAGTAAAGACAGTTGTATTATCAATCGTCACCGTTATGTCACTGTAGGTGTTAATAACTGGAAAGAGTGTGATTTTACCAATACAGCCTCTATTGAAACCTATTTGCTTGATGAACCTGTTCCAGCTCGTGTTATTGACCCATCTGAACGCGGTCAAGTTGTTTATAATGGTGTTTGTGCCGGTTGTCATACTTATACGGGACGTATGATCGGTCCTCCAGTGCAAATAATTCAAGCGTTATATATGGATAACCCACAAGGTCTTGCGGATTATATTAATAAGCCAACCAAAAAACGTGAAGACTATCCTGAGATGCCGCCACAAAACTATTTGGATGAAAAAACACGCTTAGCAGCTGCAAAATATATGTTAAGTCGAACAAAGTAACGGTGAAAACAACTCCTCAAGTATTATTGGGGAGTGTAGTTGCTTTATTGATATATCGGAGATGTACTTCTGCGATCCTTCATATCAGGTTTTTGATAACCCAAACCCAAACTAAAACTTTAGCCTCTTGTTATTCTTAATAAGCGACTCTGTTGTTTCAAAGATTTAGCCGCGAGTATTAAATGACTATTCAAACAAAAAAAATATTTCCAGAAACACCTATCGCTGAAATTCAGAAAATTTTCGAAGCTCAACGTATTGCTTTTACTGCCAATAAATATCCTGATATTTCATCTCGAATCGAACTTTTAAAACGATTAAAAGGTGAGATATTACAAGATCAAGAAGCGTTAACTAATGCATTAAGTGCCGACTTTGGTCATCGCTCCCATGATGAAACTCGAATTTATGAGATCCTAACCGTCGTTAAATCGGTTAACTCATCAATAAAAAACATTAAACAGTGGAGTAAAGAATCGCGCCGAAAAGTGGATGTTATTTTTCAGCCTGCTAGCAATAAAGTCATCTACCAACCTCTAGGTATTATTGGCGTTATGGTGCCATGGAACTACTCCTTATTTTTAAGTTTAAGTCCGCTTATCTCTGCCATTACGGCAGGAAACCGAGTCATGGTAAAGTTATCGGAATTCACTCCGCAATTTAACCAATGTTTGACGGAAGTGTTGAGCAGGGTGTTTCAACAAGATCAAGTCGCGGTAGTTACAGGTGAAACGGAAGTTTCAACGGCATTTTCTTCGCTTAATTTTGACCATTTATTTTTCACTGGCTCTACTAACGTTGGTAAATTAGTGATGGCAGCAGCAGCTAAAAATTTAACACCGGTAACGTTAGAATTAGGTGGGAAATCACCAGTAATTATTACAGATAACGTAGATATGGAGCTAGCGGCAGAGCGTATTTGTTTTGGTAAATCATTAAATGCTGGGCAAACCTGTGTTGCACCTGATTATGTATTGTGTCCTGAGCATAGAAAAGATGAATTTATTGATGCTTTCAGTAAAGCATTTACCCGTATGTATCCACAAATTAAAGACAACCCGGACTATTCGAATATTATTAATGATTCACAATATCAAAGATTACAAGCACTGCTCGATGATGCTATTGAAAATGGCGCCAAGCTAACCTATCTAAACCCTGGGGATGAAACCTTTGATAACACCAGAAAAATGCCTCCGGTTATTATCGAAAATTGTCAAAGTAATACTCTAGTATTAACAGAAGAAATATTTGGTCCTATTCTACCACTTGTTACATATAAAAAGCTTGAACAGGCCATTGAATATATCAATGAACGACCTCGACCATTGGCACTTTATCTTTTTAGCTTCAAGAAATCAGAGCAAGAACTTATATCTTATCAAAGTCACTCTGGTGGTGTCTGCATCAATAATACCTTTGTTCATTTGGCTCAAGGTGATCTACCTTTCGGTGGCATCGGGGATTCGGGTATGGGGCATTACCATGGTTTTGAAGGTTTTCAAACATTCTCAAAAGCAAAATCTATTCATAAGGTAAGGAAATTAGCGAGTGGAAAAATTTTATTACCACCATATAACAAAGTTATTCATCGACTTTTCTATAAGTTATTTATTCGTTAACAGCGAGATAGGTACTTTATTGATGAAAGCAAAATAAGCGCAAATATAAAAAAGTAAGATAATCACAAATATTAGGAAATAATTATGGAAAAAGTCTGGTTAAAGCGATATCCAGCGGAGGTGGCGCAAGAAGTCTTTCCCGAGGAATGCCCAACAATTCTCGAATTATTTGATAAAGCATTTGTCGGTTTTAAAGATAAAACAGCATTTATTAATATGAGCGCCAAGTTGAGTTATCGAGAACTTGATGAAAAATCGCGTGATTTTGCTGCTTACCTTAAAGATAGTGGATTTGAACAAGGCGACGCTATCGCTATTATGATGCCTAATTTATTACAATATCCGGTAGCTATGATTGGCATCCTGCGTGCGGGTCTTATTGTTGTTAATGTAAATTCTAATTACACTGCGAGAGAGCTAAAACATCAATTAAATGACTCGAATGCTAAAGTGATTATTATTCTTGAAAATTTTGCTTGTACCTTAGAAGAAGTTGTTGAAGAAACATCCATTAAACAAGTATTCACCACTAAAATTGGTGATATGTTACCAAAGATGAAAGGCTGCACAGTTAATTTTACCGTGAAATATTTTAAAAAAATGGTGCCAAATTTCAAATTAGCTCAAGTAACATCTTTCAATTATGCAGTGAAAAGTGGCGCACTAATGTCTGACGAGTTAACGATCACAGATGTTGCAAAGCACCTTGGTGTAAGTCGTAAAACTTTATCTAAAGTTTTAAATGCAAAAGGCTCTGTAACACCTGCAATGGCAGTGCGTCTTGAGTTGGTTTTTGGTAAACCATCAGCAGATCATTGGCTTCGTCTACAGAATGCGCATGACTTATGGCAAACAAGATTAGAGCAAAAGTCACTACATGTTTCGCCGTATAATTTTCAAATAGCATAATTCCGTCTAGCAAAGCGCTGGCCTTCAGCTTTAGGAGTTAATCATGGATATCGATGAAGATAAAATAGATGAAGCTGCATTAGCCTTGATGTATCTCACACTGCATGATCACTATCGAGCATGGAAACAAATTGATTGGGAAGTAACTAATAGATTACACGAAAAAGGCTTGATTTGTGATCCTGTCGGTAAAGCCAAGTCTGTCGTTTTGACAGACGAAGGGCTTAAGCAGTCTGAAGTGTTGTTTAATAAACTATTTGCAAAAAACAAATAATAGATTTGATTCTTGTATCAATTTTTAATTGTGCTAAAAATCGTTGCTACTCATGGCATAAGGTGGCAAAAACTGCCATAAAGTATTTATCAAAATATTAGTTATCAAGTGATTCAACCAGTGAACTCAGTTGATTTGCGGGGTTATTTCTAATTTTTGTTAAACTATTGATGAGTTGTTCTTTAATTATTAAGTTATCAATTAAATCTTTACCGAAGATGGATTCAATTGATAAAAAACTTTCAACAACTTCAGATACATCATCACTTAGAATTTCAGTAGTGGAGTTAAAAATATCAGCCATAGGATCAACAATTTCCTTGTTGTTTTTTAGTGCTTGGCAAATAAATTCAAACCAACTAGCTAATGAAAAACAAAGTAAGTCAGTTGAACGGTTAAGTTTAATATTGTCACGAATTATCGGTAACAGGCGCATTTGTAATTTCTGAGAGCCATCCCAAGCGATTTGTGCCAATAAATGACGAATTGAAGGATTTAAAAAGCGTTGAATGATTTGGTTA
>Ga0115005_10004633_pt1 | contig 10850 bp, 5 predicted proteins | sample ArcOceMetagenome_FD_87163 | JGI IMG/M metagenome (GOLD analysis project Ga0115005, IMG submission 87163) | Marine eukaryotic phytoplankton communities from Arctic Ocean - Arctic Ocean - Greenland ARC118M Metagenome | ecosystem: Environmental > Aquatic > Marine > Oceanic | place: Arctic Ocean...
CATGCACATGCACATGCACATGTATGTGCATGCACATGTGGTCACCGCCTGGCACGTATGGGATGCAGGCGCGCTTCCACCTTCACTTCGGCGCGGGTCGCCTCGGCATGGGGCTGGTGGTGCCCGCGATCTCCGCCTCGGGGATTCCCTTCGGCGTGGTGCAACGGCCGAAGCCGCGCTGGGTGGAGATGTTCACGCAGGACGGCACGACTGACGTCGGCCTCAGCGTCAACTCGGAGGTGGTCGCGCACAGCGTCGAGATCGTCGAGAGCGACTCTGATGGGAAGATGCCCTCGTTCATGCCGCCGCAGAGCCTCGTCTTCGGCTCCGAGTCTGACGAGCTCAAGCCGGTCGTCGATCGCGCGACGTCCTTCTCGTGCTCACTCGGCTCGGCCATGTCCACGGTGCTGCTGCCGCTGCTCTCCGAGTTGCCCGAGGTGGAGAGGGCCGCGCAGCCCACGCTCTTCTGCTGCGAGAACGACCACGACGCCGTCGTTGCCCTCAAGACGGAGCTCGCAGGCAAGGTCGCCGTGATCGATTGCATGGTGGATCGCGTGTGCACGGGCCGCTCGATCACAGAAGACGGCGTCGACGTGTCAGCGGAGCCGTGGAAAGGCTCGATTGTCGTGCTCGAGCCCAACCTGACAGGGCGGCTGCCGTTCTGCTCGAGCGTCGCCACCGCGCCGCGCTCGGCGCAGGAGTGTGACTACCTGTCACAACGCAAGTTCTCGCTCGTCAACGGCATGCACACCACACTCGCCTTTATGACGCTAGGCGAGCTCTACGTGGAGGACGACGGCGGGCGGGAGTACGTTCTCCTAAAGTACACTCAGATGCCGCGGGAGCAGCAGCGCACGTGCGAGGCGTGGCGGAGCGCTCGCTGCGCGCAGCTCATTGACGACTTCGGCATGGAGAACATCATGGAGTGGCACGACGTGGCCACTCGCGAGGAGGCGTGGGAGGTATTGCTGAGCCACGCGGACAACGTGTTGGAGCAACGCTTCTCGCTGACAGACGACGTCGTCTCGAGGGTGCTCGGTGGCGGCGTCTCCAACCGATGGCTGACACGGCTGCGGCCGACGGACCTCTGGATGGAGGCGCGGCTCGAGCGGAAAGCGGACGACGGTATCAGCGCCTTTCTCGAGCACGCCGTCCGCAGAGACCGCGAGCGCGCGCTCGAGCGCGGATGCTCGCTTGAAGACGCCGAGTGGCGCGGCTGCGAGATCGAGGACGAGATCCTGCAAACCACCGACGCGCAGGTCCTGATCTCGTCGCATCTCGCCGCGCTGACCGAGCGGTCGGGCCGCTTCTGCAATCTCGAGGTGGAGATCACGCACAACCCCACGAAGGCGTAGCCAGTCCTCACGAGATCACGCGTCGCGCGCGGTGCGGCCAGCCGACGCGCCGGGGGAGTGGGAGATTGCATAAGATCACCGGAGATTACCGGAGGTCGACCGAGGCTCAGGCTCAGCACTTGGCCGGCTTATAGCCCACAGTTTATGCTGTTTGAAAGCTCATTCATGATTTCTTCGGTGTTCTGCGGTTCCCCCACGTCGCGGCGCCGTGCCAGGCTGAGTGCTGACCTACGCGTTCACCGCCTAGACCGAAGTGCGAAGACCCGTAACTCTGGTGTGCAGCGTGCAGCGGGAGTGTCAGGTGTCACCTGTCAGTGTCGCGTCGCTCCACAGAGCACAGTTTTGGTATCAAGATATATATAGTTTACTACACGGGAACTGTTTACAACTGCGAACTGTCACGGAAGAAGAGATAGATAGATATTATCTTATCTCTGTAATGGAACGGGAAACCACGGGCCACGAAACCTCTGCCTGCCTGTTCTTTCTGTCGTCTTATCTTATCTTATCTGTCGTCCGTCCGTACGGCGAGCTACAAGATTTATATGGAGCAAATGGAGGATGGCGAGCCGTGGAGCGCGGCCACTGTTCGGCTTGCCCCCCTCCACCTCAACTAGTCAGGTTAAATGAGAAAATCACAGCGCCATTTCATCAGGTGGAGTGCCATTCGTTATGCGGTGGCGTGCGTCAGAGTGCGGTGGCGTGCGTCAGAGTGCGGTGGCGTGCGTCAGAGTGCGGTGGTGTGCGTCAGAGTGCCCCCCCTCGGCCGCATCTCAGCCACCCCTCGGCCGCATCCCAGCCACCCAGGTTCACCCCGCTATGGGGGGGGGGTCTGACCCCCCTAGCACTTAGTTCACCCCGCTAGGCGATGGGTTCGGCGGTCCGGTGATTGGGTGAGCCACAGAGCCTGCGTTCCTCTCGGAATGTCTAGGGTGTTGACTAAGACAACGTTGTTTCTGGCCGGGGTACGGTAGGCCGGCACATATTAGATCATAAACTACACGTGCATCGTAATGTACGTGCGCATGCACACCACAATCTCAGACCAATCACTTGTACCTCAACCGCTGCTCATGCTCTCACGTCCACACATCTTGCTCTCACGTCCACACACAGACTCCTCAGCTAGTAGCCACCTGGCGATGCCGCCTCAGCCTCTTTTGGCGGACACACACACACAGGCGACGACACCAGAGGGGGGGCCGTGAACCACGCAAGTGTCCCCACCACTGGCGCCGCCATTTCTGACGCCACTACTTCTGGCGCCGCCACTTCTGGCGCGCATGCCTGTGTCGGGAGCCGTATATACATGCTCGCAAACTCATTGAACGACTTTTCAGTGTACAGCTCTTCATTCTGGAACAGTCGAGCATCTGCAGCTCTTTGACGAGAGCCTTTGGCCTTGCGTGTGGACTCGTCGAGCGGGAGGGTCTGGCCGAGACTCGTGTTCCTTCCCATCCCCGGAGCGAGAGGCCCTGTGGTGGCACTCTGCCTTTTCAAAGTGCTGCTAAAAGACATCTTCCGCAGATGCACGCTGCCGCAACGGAAGGAATTATCGCGAGTGCCCGGCTTGAACTCGTCGTCCTTGCTGCTAGACATAATACAACCCATACTCGTAATGCTGGCGGCCTCAAACAGGCGAGAGTGCTGAGTTGAGGCGAGAGAAACGTCGACGAGCCTGGAAGCCTGCAACAGCAACTCATGCGACCCGCCGTTGCAGAATCCATGCTAAATCCTGCAAGGGTGTTTTTGCGTTCATGGTCTTGTTCTGCCGATGAAAGAGTCGACAGCTCGCACGGACACGCGCCGGATACGCGGCTGTCTGTAGATTGACTAATAAAAGCGTGATTGGCTAATAAAAGCGCAGCCAGCTGTGTCGCGAAGGCATGCAGATGAACCGATGTCGGATGTGGCGACGCGCGAGATATGGACGCTTGCTGTTTGCTGGTGTGCGGAGCAGCAGGAGCTTCTGTGACCATTGTGGGTTCACGGCTGGTACCACCGTCGTACGTACAAGTGTGATCTCTACCGCGTACCGGTAGACTAGAGTGTTGGTGTGTGCCTGTCCCCTCAGGAGCCGTTGCGCGTTGGGGTTTCCTCTCAAAAAGACTACACTTGCAAAAAAATTATTACCTTTAAATTGGGTGAAAACTGTCCGTATCGGGTGTCGCGCGTTTTGTGTTTCTCTTCGTCTTGCTGAATGAGTTGTTGATGTACATCGTGTATGATCGTTGTTAGCGCATGTTCGATGTAGCGGTACGTATGTATTAGCTATTACGGGACACAACCAGCTCGACGGACGTCCGTGGCGCGTTTTTGGTAGGCACGCTTACCTCTCTTGCGCGGCAGGTGCACTCTCGCGCTTCCGTTTCCCCGCGGCGCAAAAGCCAAGGCCGCGGTGGTGGCGCGGGGTCGCGAGGCTGCCACGCTCCGGCACGGGCTCGACGATTCCATCTGCGCTCGCACCGAGGCCCGTGCCCGCCAGCCAGCCCATGGCGAGGAGCATTCGCCTGCCGACGTTGTCCACGCCCAAGGGCACCGCCGCGATGGTGCCGATACGCGTCCCCGTAAAGTGCTCGCGCTCGAGCACGGCCCATAGCCCCTTTGCGATTCGCTCGTCGGGCGGGCGCAGTAGCGCCTGGGTCACACTTGCGATGAACACGGGCGGTGCGGTCGGCCCGTCCGCCTCGCCACCGCCGCTGGGAAGGTGGTCGCTGAACTGCACGCGGAAGAGGCGGTACTCGTCACCCCATTTTGCCTGCCGACGCGCCTTGGAGCGCTGCGCCGCCCGCTCGCCGAGCCACGCATGCATGCGCTGCCAGTTGTCATGCCTGGTGGAGCACGAAGCGGACGCGGGGTCAGACTCTGCAGATCAGCGAGTCCCAGGTTCGAAAGGCGAACAGACTGCGTGGCGAACAGAGTGAAGAGCTGAACGTCAGTGAGTGCACCTCGTCGGTTCAGGCCGGCCCTCTCTCGCTGATTGGCACGCCGCCGGCGCTTCTTCTCGCTAGGCACACTCTCGCCGGGCATGCGGGCCGCTGCGACGACCTTGGTCAGCTTGAGCCTCGCCTTTCTCACGCCACCTTCCTGGAATGCACGTGCGACGCCCTGCCGCCCTGCACTCTTGATGGACGCCCACTCTGATCCGGCGACATCAGCCAGCCCGAGCTCCAGGCGCACCGCCTCGTAATCCATTGATGCACAGATGGGCAGCGTCTTCTCGTGCCTGTCGGTGCAGCAGCGTCGTTGACCGTGGCAGCGATCGAGATCCGCCAAACGTGCCACGACGGCGCGAGATCTCGTCCACCGAGGACAGCCCGAGCCTGCTGAGAAGGCCGCCGCCGCGGCGAGCGCACTCCAGGCCGCCACCCCTGACGGCTTCGAGTGGGGAACACCTACTAATTCCAGGGTGAATCTTGAATGAACAAGCGCTCACACGAAACCAAACAAACGCAAACAAACCCGAACGCGCGTGGGCATTCCTCATGAGACAAAGTTCTGGTGGGGTGAGCTGGGCCGAAAAAGCAGGTTCGGAGAAAACGCACCCTTTACAGTATGTGTCTGTGAGCGCGCGGTAGTTGATGGTACAGCGCGAATGGTATGGTAAGTTTTGATGCATGATGGTATACAACGAATGCTATGGTACTGTTGGCGTTCGTAGCGGCCACGTACATGGAAGTTTCGAGTTTGACCCTCGTTTGGCCTGCTATCACCCTGTCAGTGCGACACAGCTCGCTGCGTTCGTTCACACATTCTACTTCGTATATATCTCGCAACTTAAAAACGAGAGTCAGCGGACTGTGTTTCACAGGCTTCGCTCTCTGCGCACCGCACCGCTGCGCGTCGCCACGCGGCCGCGTCGCCACGCGGCCGCGTCGCCGCCTCCGCCACCGAGGCTGCCGTCGCGCACCTCGAGGAAGAGCTCTGTGAGCTGTGTGTGGGGCCGCGGCGTTCACCAGGTGGCGGCGGCGCGCGAGCGCTGGTCGGGCGCCCCCGAGGCGTCGTACTCCTGTGAATGATACGGGGTGCTGGTTAGGGAAGAGTCAGGGTTAGGGTCGGTTCGGTGCACTTTTGGAAGGGGTGCAAAGTAGCGCCGACGCAAAGGGAGGCTAAGGGCAAGTAGTAAAGCGGGGAGGCAAAAGTTACAGTTGTGCGCACGCGGCGCGCGTCGACACGCCCTAGCGGCGGGCGCTCAAGACCTCGCGATCCGCAGCATCAGATGATTACCCTGACTGCCGCCTCCTTCACTCTCGCAGAGGACTCGTGCTCGAGCCACGCCGACGGCTCGTGCAGCCCGGCCGAGCAGCCCGGCGGTACATGGTCATTGCCGCAGTTCCAGCTGCCTGGATTCGCTCGGGCAGCGACCTCCCAGCGACCGCTCATCATCGGCGCCAGCCCAGGCACCACGGCCACCATGTCGCTGTACTATGCGCTCAAGGCGCTGGATGTCAGCACGGTGCACTACTCCCGCCACTTCAACGCGACCACGGGGCGCGAGAGCACCTCGTACTCGCAAGGCGGCGGGCCCGTGCCGCTCCTCAAGCCGCTCTTTCAGGACTCGCATCCAGCGCCGCCCGTCGACCTCGCGGCCGTGCGTAAGCTCGACTTGCGCTTCCTTGGCGAGCACACTGACGCGCTGCTCGACACGCCCGCGCAGGTCTGCTCTCGGGGCCTCCTCGTCGGCCTGCAACCCTACGTTTGCGAGGCTGCAACCCATCCACGCAGGCTGCAACCCATGCATGCAGGCTGCTACCCCATGTATCGCAGGAGATCTTCTTCGACCTCCTCGCCACCTTCCCGCGTGCGCGCGTCGTGCTGACGCTGCGCGACCCGCTGGCGTGGGCCGAGTCGCGGCGGCGGCGCCACCCGACGGATCGCGCCCCGGTGCTCCCGCTCTTCGGTGTCGAGGCTCCCGTGGGAGCGCTCAGCGCGGTGCAGGCTGCCACGGCGCTCGCACTGTGGCACAAGGTCGTCGCGGCCTCGGTCCCGCCGGAGAGGCTGCTCGTGCTCGACGTCTTCAGCACGCCCTCCGCCGAGCTGTGGCGCCGCCTTTGCGCCTTCGTGCAGAAGCCACTGCCTCGCGACGAGGCGGGCGAATTCCCGCCCTTTCCGAACCTGGGGTACGGCGACGACATGCAGCTCGAAAGCACCACTTAGAAGTCGCGCGCGGCGGGGGGGTAAAGACTATAGTATATAAAACTTAAAAGAACTACGGATCTGTCCCGTTCCCGTTTTGAGCATGCTTTTGAGCCTAGGGTCCCCCCATGACCCGCGCAACCGGCCAACGTGGTGACGTGGTGCAGACTAGCAGAGAGATCGGATCTTTGTTCTATCAGATTTCTCCGAGAGATGGGCAGATATGTGTGGAGTTGGTCGCGTATATATTTCCCGTACGATTGAATCATGGGACACGCACATATTTCACCCGCGAAAGTCAGATGAGTCGCCTAGCCGCGGCGGTCGGGCGACGCTCCGTTCCAAGCAAGAGGAACGGTGCGGCGTGACCGCGCCAAGTCAGGTGCCCGGGTTGAAGGGCGCGAGAACGGCCCGCACGCGCGTCGCCGCCGCTGCGGCCTCCCCGCTTGCCGGGGCTCGCTCACGCGGTGCCGCCCATCATCTTGCCGAGAGTGTCGAGCGTGGGCTGCGTGAGCGCGCTGGCGCTGGCCTGCAGCAGGGCGGGGTTGGCCGCCTGCCAGCCGAGCACGAGCTGTTGCATCTGGTTGGTGAGCTCGGTGCCGGTGGCCTCCTTGCCCGCGGTGGCGCCCATGATGGTGAGCACCTGCGGCAGGTTGGCGCCCTCGGTGCCGAGGACGGCCTGCGCGGCCTCGCCGCCGAGCAGCTGGCAGAAGCAGCGCAGGATCTCCTGCGCCGCCTCCTCCTCGGCGTTGCGCAGCGGCAGCGACGCGAGCCACAGCGGCACGAGCTCTGCCGCGAGGCCCGCCCTTTCGAGGTCGGCCATGCGGTGCACGAGCAGCCGGCCGATGCCGAGCACGGCGTTCTCTGTGCGGTCCGAGTGCTCGGAGCAGCGCGCGTCGGGTGCCTGCGCCATGGCCGCCAGCTTGCGTGCGGCGTCGGCCGTCGCGCTGCGCGAGAGGAGCTTGCCGCCGAACTGCGCCGCGATGCCGAGAGCCGCGGCAGCGGCGGACTGCAGCCGCGTGTCCTTGTCGCCCTCGCCGTCGGCACCCTTCAGCATGTGCGGCAGCGCGAGCTGGCAGAAGCGCTTGCTGCCCTCGGGCCCGCCGAACTCGATCAGGTCGGCCATCACGAAGAGCGCGGCGGCCTGGTGCGGCTCGTCGGCCGCCTGCCAGCCCTGTACCAGCGGCAGCAGCTGCGCCTCCATCACCAGCGCCATCTCGGCGCCGTGCTGGCGCAGCAGCTCGCGCACGCAGTGGCACACCGTGAGCAGAATCTCCCACTCGAGCTCGAGCTGCTCCTCGTCGTCGGTCGCCGCCTCGTCGTCCTCGTCGTCGACCGCCGCGGCGCGCGCCTCGCGCCGCTTGGAGTCGAGGTGCAGCTGCTGCTTGAGCAGCTCGACGACGCCGCTCAGCTGCGGCGGCGAGAGCAGCGCCTCACCCGTGAGCCGCCCCGCCTTGAGCACCTCGAGGAAGACCGAGAGCAGCGCGTCGGCAGGCTCGAGCTCCTTCTCCTTGTGAAGCGCCTCGCTCAGCGGCTTTAGCAGGCTGCCCACGAGCGCGGCGCCGTCGGCCGCCGCCACGCCCGCCTCGCCCTTGCTGCCTGCGGTTGAGACGCACTTGATGCACTCGGAGAGCACGTAGGCCGCCTGCTGGCGCACGTGCAGCGAGAAGTTGTAGCCGAGCAGCGACAGCGCGGCCTCCACAGCAGGCTGCACGAAGGGCGCGAAGCTGCTGCCGAGCGCCTGCGCATACTCGAAGAGCGCGCCAACGCCGAGCACCTTCTCCTGCATCTGCGCCACGTTGCAGCACACGCGCGTGTAGCCGCCCGTCTTGAGCTGGACGTAGTGCGACTCGATGTTGGCGTCCTCGTCGTCCTCCTTGACCTCCTCGACCTCCTCGACCGTCGTCTCGACGACGACGCCCGCCGCCTCGAGCAGCAGCGGCAGCAGCTGCGCCATGTGGGGCTGGAAGGCGGCGCCCATCGGCCCCGCCATCTTGGCGAGGCTCGCGTGCATCGGCTCCTCGAGGTTGACCTCGGCCAGCATCGAGCGGTGCTGCAGCAGCAGGTTGACGAGCGGCGCCACCACCGCCTCCGCGTCGGCGGCGAAGCACGCCGCGCCGCCGGCGGCGGCGAGCGAGCCCATCGCGCCGAGCACAACGCTGGCGAGCGGGTAGGTCTTGGCGTTGACGGCCGCCTCGAAGCGCGCGCGCAGCATTGGCATGAACGTGGCGTACGTCGGCGCGACCGAGTCGCCTAGCGACGAGAAGACCTGCGACAGCCCCGAGGCCGCGGCGAAAGCGACGTACGCCGGCGGCGCCGCGGCGAGCCGCGCGTGCAGCGCGCCGAGCAGCCCCTGCTGGTAGTGCGCCAGCGCCTCCGCGTCCATCTGCGAGCACAGGTTGATGACGGTGAGCGAGGCGGCGGCCTGCACGCGCAGGCTCGCGTCGCCGATACCCTGCAGCACGAGCGGCATCACGGCGGCGTGGTGCTCGTTGGGCAGCTGCTCGAACTGGTCGGCGAGCAGCCCCAGGCAGTACATGGCCGCCCAGCGGACGCGCGCCTCCGCCGCGGCCGCGCACGAGGCGACGAGCTGCACGAGTGAGCCGAGGTGCGGCAGGAGCTTGGGGCCGCAGTGGTCGCACACCTGCGCCAGCGCGATGAGCGCGGCGTGGCGCTGCTGCCACGCGCCGCCGCCCACGAGCGCCTCGACCTGCGGCAGCAGCAGCGGCACGACGCCCCGGCCCTCGACGGCGGAACATACGCGGTCGAGCGCCTCGAGCGCGTAGGCCGCCTCCTTGTCGCCCTCGGCCTCGTCGTCGGCGTTGAGGCCGTCGGCAGGCTCGGCCTCGTCCCACTCGGCCGTGTCGTCGTCGAGGCGCACCGCGAAGGCGAGGAGCACGCTCAGCACGCGCTCGACGAAGCCGGGCAGCTTTTGGCACATGCTCGGCAGCGCCTCACACAGCGCCACGAGCATCTCGGCGGCGGCGATGCGCACGTCGCGATCGAGCGGCGAGAGCGCCAGGGCCGACATGCCCTCGACGACCTGCGCCAGCACGGGCTTGAAGAGGCGCGGTTGCGCCTCGGCCACCTCGGCGAGGTTCTCGAGCGCGAGCAGCCCGGCACCCGAGGGGTTATTCTGCAGGGCGGACTCGAGCACGCTCAGCATCGGCGGCAGCGCCTCGCCCAGGCTCGCGGCGATGGCCTTGTGCGCCTTGCGCACGGCCTTGGCGGCCTTGCGGCCCCGCTCGTCCGGCGCGGACAGCAGCCGCTCCTCTGCGTCGCGCTCGTTGATGGCGCTCTTCATCAGCATCGACGCCAGCGCCGAGAGCGCCGCGGTCTGCACCTCGGTTGCGCGGCCCGCCGTCAGGCCGTCGAGCAGGATCGCCTGCACGCCGCCGCCGCACTTTTGCCAGCTCTCGACATCGACGAGCGCCGGAGCCATGTGGCCGAGTACGCTGATCGCCGCCTCGTGGAGCGTCGGGTTGCCCGAGCCGCACGCGTGCTGCATGAAGTCGTTCAGCTGCGGCCAGCCGTTGCTCGCGAGGAGCTCCGCGCCGAGCCGGCCGACGGTGCTGCAGAGCTTGCGGCGGAGCGACGGGGCGTGGTCGGCAGAAAGGGCGCTCAGAAGGCCAGTCTTGACGCTCTCCCGGGTCTCCTCGGTGAACACGAGGTACGTGAGGTCGAACATTGCAGGGAGGTAGCGGCGCGCCAGCACGGCGCACAGCTCCTGCGTGGCCGGGTCGCCGGGCATGTTGAGGGTCGTGATCAGCTGTGCTGCCACGACCTGCGGGTGAGATTGGCGCGCGGCATCAAAGGTGGCCTCTGCGGCCTTGCGCGAAGCGTTATCCGGGGAGAGGAGGAGCGTGAAATCGAGGGACGACATCCGCGAACGCGATCAATCGTGTTGGTATCCGCCACGAGTTCCTGTGGCTCGCGCGGCAAAAAGAGGGGGGCACAAGGCGGATGAATATAGTTGAAGCTGAAGATAAGATAGATAATCTCTTATCTTATCTGAAGCTGAATAAAAAATGATTGAACCTCGAGTTTATTGCCGCCAGCGGCGTGCGATCCAGGTGCGCCACGTAGCGGAACAGCCGCTGGGTGTGGAGTTGCTGGAAACGTGCCCGGATGGCGGATGCTGGGCACTCACTCACTCACTCACTCAGCCTGCGAAGCTGCGATAGATAGATAGATTGTTGGGTTTCACGACGCTACACGACTCACGACGCTACGCAATTCCGCGATGCTGGATCCCTCACACCCAGACACAAAGGCTATCTATCTATCTATCTATCTATCTATCTATCTATCTATCTATCTATCTATCTATCTATCTATCTATCTATCTATCTATCAGCC
>Ga0115005_10004634_pt1 | contig 10849 bp, 8 predicted proteins | sample ArcOceMetagenome_FD_87163 | JGI IMG/M metagenome (GOLD analysis project Ga0115005, IMG submission 87163) | Marine eukaryotic phytoplankton communities from Arctic Ocean - Arctic Ocean - Greenland ARC118M Metagenome | ecosystem: Environmental > Aquatic > Marine > Oceanic | place: Arctic Ocean...
CATACACTTCTTCTCTCCAGGTCCTATATTGCATTGCACTGTACTGTACATACACACACGACTAAGGCTAAGCATCTGTAATTCTGTATAATTCATAAAATGATGGACCATAGTGACGATCTGTCGGATATAGACGAAGAGAGCCCAACAATCCTCACTAGCGCGACTCACCCCGCCGATGTCGATGACGATCCTATTGATCAGATCGCAGTGGCAATAGAAGTAGGAGCATCAGACACAGCAGAAATTGAACCACTGCCAACCGTAATCATTCCTGCGGCGCAGAAACTGACAGTGAAAGTGACACCGAGGAAGATGGGTCCTCTGCACATTGAGGCGGGCGTACATAAACCATTTGATCTACACGTAGTTCCTGAAATAGAAGAATCAGAACAATTGGGAACACCGCTCATAATCGCTCCCTCCGCCGGCGAACCAGAAATACGAAGCCGAAGGAGGACCGTTTCAAATGACCGAATGAGTCCGCCGCATTTATCATCCTCATCGTCGAATTTAAATTTAAGCCCCAATCTCAATCCATTTTACACCACACGGAAAGAGAAAATGAAGGAGTGCTGTCATCGGGCACTTGAAATTCAGAGAAATTTATGGAGGAATACAATCAGTCTCATGAATTTCATGGCCAAAGTGCTTTTCTGGTGCAGTCTCATTGCCATGTCGGCTGGAATCGTTTACTATACCCGAGAACTTGCTATCAATGGGTAAGTTATGTCATGCCGTACGTGTACTGACTGCTGACATCGTTCATTGCATTCTTGGAATTGGAATTGAACCTTTTTGTCAAGCACTGTTTAAAATATTGGCACTTTTTCATCTCCAATATCTAACATTCTGCCCATGAACATAATTATGACAGGAAAGAACCACACCTCATTGCATGGTTCTCTGCAGGAGGATTTGTCATTCTCGGATTTCCAATCTCAATCTATGGAATCCTCATGCATCTCACAAACTACTACCAACCAAACATACAATGCTACGTCGTACGCATTCTGTGGATGGTACCAATCTACAGCATCGAATCGTGGCTGTGCCTCCGCTTTCATGAAGTTGCCATCTACATTGAAACACTTAGAGATTGCTATGAATCATTTGTCCTATATTGCTTTCTGCAGTTCTTGATTGAAGTCCTGGGAGGAGAGGATGCACTCATTATGCTATTGAAAGATAAATCGCCTACTAGAGGCATGCATATATGGGGCTTTGACTGGTGTATCAAACCCTGGGTCATGGGACAGCCCATTTCGACAGTTGATCCAACTACAGGGCAGAGGACTGTCAAGTGGACCTCGCCATTTTTCAAGAATTGTAAATTTGGGTGTTTGCAGTATGTTCTGCTCAAGTTCCTATGTTCCATTTGTGTCATGGTGCTCGAAAAGTTTAATTGTTACAAAGAGGGGGATTTTTCCTATACGAGCGGATACCTTTACATTTGTTTCTTGACAAATACAAGTCAATGTTGGGCATTGTACTGCCTTGTTTTCTTTTATTATGCAACCAAGAATGAATTGGGACCTATTCGACCCGTGGGGAAATTCCTCTCAGTAAAGGCACTGGTGTTCTTCACATGGTGGCAAAGTGTTGGAATTGCATTCTTGCATCAAATGGAATTGATCCCGGCATATGTGGAAGGAGGATGGAGTTCAGAGGAGGTTGCAAAGGGTCTTCAGGCTTACCTCATTTGCATCGAAATGTTTGCAGCTGCGATTGTTCATACATTTGTATTTCCTCACACGGATTATATGAGACCACTGGTCACCGTCAAATCTCAAGGTGTGCCAAATTTTGGACGTAGAGTGCGAGTGGGGAGGCGTTTAGGGAGGCGGCCTTATCCTCCCAAAGACGATGGAAGTTATTGCAGCAAGCGGAGTGATGCTCCTTCAAGTTTTGAGCTTGAGAGTCTAACTGCAAATAGTGCAATGGGAATGGGAATGGATATTGAATTGTCCAATGACAATCAGGGTACTTTATTATCCAGAACGAAGATGATGGTTGGCAGTGATGCCTTGCCGCATACGATTGATCCATTAACGTCAATAGAACAGAAACATGAGCGAAAGGGCTTTGTCAAGGCTTTTATTGATAGTGCTGTTCCTAGAGATGTTATGGAGAACACGGTGGGATTTGCAAGAGGTGACTTCACCGTCGAGAAAAAGACTCTGCTGTATCACGCGGCAGCTTCAGATGAGTATTCTTTATTCGCAAAGAGGAGACAGGAGATGGGCAAAAAGGGCAAAAAAAAATTGATTCCAAAACGTCTGTCGAGAAATGATTAGTGCCATAAATTTCCAAATTGCGGGTAGACAATGCCGCAACGCTTTCGTGTACCGGTATTTGTTCCTGCATTTCTACATACCGGTAGTAGGTTTCTGTGCTGCTATGCATGACGAATCAATTTGAGTAAACCATAAAATCGTCTTGGAAAAATTCAAGTAACATAAAATGCGCCTTCCAGAATTTCAAATTAGAATTGATTTGAACCATTTTGAACTCTCTGACATTTGCGTTTTCAACTCAGGATGGTCCTTGACACAGAGATTGATCTCGAAGCAATTGCAACGATTGGACGAATAACAATCACTGACAAAGTGGTGAATAATATTTGCGAATCAAGAAGCGATGTTACCGTTTTGAACTTGTCTTCGTGTGGAGCTGTAACGGACCTGGCCTTAAACAGCATCGGGAAGCACTGGAAGGGTCTTGAAGAAGTGTCTCTTGGAGGATGCAAAAACATAACCCATGTTGGTCTACGCAGTTTAGCTTTGAATTGTCGACAATTGAAACGAATCAGTTTCGTGGATTATAGAATCGACGACGCTGGCCTGCGCATTGTTGGAGCAAATTTGATGAATCTTGAATATATTTCTCTTAGTGGATGTCGAAAAGTCAGCGACAGGGGATTGTCCGAAATATTGCATTGCTGCCGAAAGATAAAGTCTATAAACTTAAGTGGGTGCTATAAGATTTGCGAGAGCGGAATCTGGGCCGTGTGTGAGGTTGTTCATTGCGAAGATCTGCAGGAGATTGATATTTGTGGTTGCACCTCCATGAGTAATCAAGGCGTGGCCGCAATAGCCAGAAGGACTCCAAAGCTTCTGAAACTCCACCTGTCTCACTGTCCTTATATTGGCGCCATAGCATTGATCAAAGTTGTCGCCTTGGGTTCTAATTTGGTTGATATTGCATTAGCCGAGACATGCAAAAATTGGAGTAGCACTGATATGATTTCGATTATTGAAGGACTCGAGGGGAGAATTCAGCATTTTGATGTATCGTGCTGCAAGTGTATTGTTTCAAAGGAAATTGCATCAATTACTCGTTGTTCCAAGCTTCGCAGTTTGAAACTGGCGGGATGCTTAAAAGTTTGTGATGAGGACGTGGTCGAAATCGATAAGGTGAGCAAATTGAGCAAACATACAATTCCCAAATTATCAAAGTGTGCTGCTAATCATCCACTCTACTATTCATTTCGTAGAATCTTTTAGAGTTGGAGAGTTTGGATCTATCAAGATCCCAGATAACGAAACTTTCTTTGAAAGTGCTCGTTCCAAAAGAAGGAGGTGTCGGACTGTCGTTCTTCGGAGTGACTAATTGCGAATTGATTACGCAGCCCGACCTACAAAATATTGCTCCACTGTATATGTTTTCTTATCTAAAGTTGAATGGAACTTTTGTCGGCTTTCAACCAATACCGAACGAATCAGAGCTTAGAGAAGTGGCACGCATCGATTATCGCAAGCGATTATCATCCACACGTATTCAAAGTATCGTGCGAGGAGTAATCGTAAGACTTGGGATCTGGCGTCAAACGAGAAATGCGTGGTATGGTACGTAGCATTGTTTACTTGTGTTTCCAAGTATTTATCCAACTAAAGCGTATTATTTTCAAGTTACAAACGGAATGCCAAAATTTCAGGCACAGTTTAGGAGGCGACAACAGGGTAAACAGTACGCGAGGCTTCTTATCAAGAGAAATGAGCGCATTGCAGCACATACTGTGCAGAAAGCGTTCAAGGATTTTAAATGGAATCGCTACTATGGAGGGCGCCTCAAGGAGCACCAGTTACAAAGAAGGGCGATCAAAGCAGCAATGACAATCCAACGATGCTACAGGGGCCATGTAGGAACGCTGATTGCGTCCGATCTCAAACAGATATACGAGACTATGATTTTCCATCAGAAAAAATACAATGCAAAATGTCTTTGGGCGGCAACTATTATTCAAAGAATAAGTAGAGGAACCCAGGCAAGATCCCTATTGCGGGAAATGAAATTATCAAGCGACATATGTAGAAGGGAACAAATACGACGCGTCATTTCAAGTATCACTCTTCAGCGAATGGCAAGGGGGGTCATCGGTAGGGCTACTGCAAGACGGTTGTGGCGAGAATACGATCTTACCGAAGAACGGTGGTATAGAGCTCGACAAATTCAATGTGCATACAGAGTAGCAAAAGCCCGGATGATGTTCAAGAGACTCTGTTACTTGAAGAAAATCAAAACCCATCACCGAGAAGCATTGAAACTGCAAAATCTTTGGCGCTCGCGTACAGCAAGGCATAGGGTAAGAATGATTCGTGGGCTGAGCAATTTGAGGAGGAAGGAGAGATTTTCCTCTATTCAGATTCAAAAAACATACAGAGGTATGAAAGGTAGAATGGTATCTAGAGAAAGAAGATCCCAGCTTCGTAAAGCGCAAATGCAATGGAATGCTGCGATCTTCATCCAGAAATTATATAGGGGTTATAAGGGCAGAGAAGATGCATGCGTTGAGATGCATTTAGAAGCAAACGAGTGGAAAGCAAGGCCTCTCCGATCACAAATAAGGGAGCATGATGAAGATATTTCTACTGCCGAAGCAAGTCTTTTCGAATCCAAACAACGCCAACACGAGGAATCATTTCTCCTAGATGAGATGATCAAAGAGTTGAAGACGATATCTGCTTCTAATAATGATTATGTTGACTCGACGATTGTCAATGGAGTGCTGCAGAGATGTGCCAAGTCGCTAGTGACAGTAAGTGTTAAACGGTTTGCCTTCACAGCTCTCGATCTGCATAGGAATCACTGACAAACTGCGAATATCTTTAGTTCACTTTACAGAATGAAATATCAAAAGTTCAAGATAGAATGGAGGTGACAAAAGGTAAACAAGATCAGATGACAAGAGACCTTTCGGAATTGAAGAGAGCGAGACGAAAACTGAACGCCAATTTGTTACAACTAACATCCAAAGCTGAAGAAAGAGTAAAAGCTGAGCGCCGGCTTGATACCCAGAGAAGAATCAGGGGTGCATAGTACTGCCCTGTTAACTCTTCCTTTGTGTTCTATTTACGCGAGTGCATCTCTGTTTATCTCTATGAATGTGAACAAATGCTGGAATTCTTTCGTGTTCTTCACCTCTGTGTTCTCGTATTTACAAAAAAGTCACACTTATCATGAGCATTAGTAATCTTATCGGCATTAGTAACTCAATTGTAACATTTCCGACGGTAAAAAGACACTACTATAATGCAAAAATCTTCGCACCTGGTTTACCAAATGATTTTATACTACCATGCAGCACTGGACCGCCGAGTGTTGTTTTCCATAGGCGCGAATGCCTATCTTATATTCCTCCATCTGAAACGTTTTCATTTCGACATTTTCATCCCACTGCACTGACCTATTCCTTGACAGAGACGAAGTCCGCGGCGCTATCATCGTGGGTAAGGATTGGGGTGCATTTGTATGAAAATGTGATTGCAAGATTTCCATATCTACCAGAGGTACATACATCTAATATTCTTCATTTGACTTACTACGAATACTACTAGAGCTACATTATTTTTACCAGAACCTAACAAAATCAAAACTGAGATCTAAGTGTTTGCTGTTTCCAAGATCTTTCCAATGTTCTTGAGCTTGGGGGCTTGGAGAACCATTAATCATCTCTTCTCTCTCGATACCTCTCAAAGAGATGAAACAAGAAAATACAAGCAATCAAATAATCCAAACCTGGCCCTGTTTACCGATCCCCCAGCCTGATTCTTCAACTGCACGCCTTTTCGCGTCGTCGTTTATTACTGGATTGGTATGGTTCAAGTGAACAAAGATAATTTCTGGGTCGCCATCGTTTCTCCTTCCCAGTAATTTGAGACTCTCACCAATACTAGGGTGAGGAATTCCCGTATAATCATCCCTTCTTCCGGCGACCTCTTCTTTACTAAAAAAGGTTCCATCCAATAAAACAACGTCAACGCTTATATTTCGAAACCATTCTTTGATTGTATTCATGTTGTGAAATCCTAATGTTTCGGTATAGGTATCATGATCTGGAAGAAAGAGAATACTTTTGTCCTTCCCTCTCACAACAATGCCAAACGTCTCTGAACATTCTTGTTCTCGATGTGGAACTCTTAGAAATTCCAAAGTGACCCCTTCTCCCACTTCAACTTTACTTCCATTCGAAATGATTTCAGGAGTAAACGGGTCAAGATAGGATTTTTCTCCAAGATCGTCAATAACTCGCTGACCAGAAATTAAGCTGATACTTCCTTTTGGATATCCAATGACTTCCCTGCCAAACTGCCCTATGCCATCAATATGTCCAAGATGCGAATGGGTCAAAGTCAAAGATGATATTGGAGATATGATGGGAAGACTTTCACCTAGATGCCGCGTAGATTCAGCCCAGAGCCTTAATTGCTTCGGAAGAGTTCTGCTTGCTTCAATCAAGTGATATTTGCCATTCGCATCTTTGATCCCCAGTGAGACGGGATATAACTCGGAAGCTTTGCCCGTGTGCACATCAATGCATCTAGGGCATGCACATCCGGCTTGAGGGACACCTCCATCTTGAGCGGTTCCTAGGAGGGTCACAGAAGTCATTTTTTTGGGGGGGGCTGCCTCCTTATCGTTGAATGTACTAATGCTGATAAGTATTGTACATAAGGTATTTGATGTGTTACTTTTGTTATGTAACACCGAACACCGAACACCTTGAACTTATCGTTTGTTGCTTTTCTGATGTCTGCTCTCGTTGAAATTGCGTTGTTGATTTCACCCCTTTCCCCATTTGCTCCTTTTTACATAACTTGAAACTACTTTCTAATTTCTAACTCTTTTCTCATTCATTTTTTTTACCTAAATTTCATCCCATTTTCACAGCTGTTAAATAACGGCTAACGGCTGATAAGTGAAGAACATCCAGAACGAAATACCTCACAAATTGCAAAGATACGCGGTTTGCGAACTCCTGGTGGGTACCCGGTAGCTCTGGGTTCTGGATGTCAGATAGATGTCAGCACTTACTCAGCACTTTGTCAACTCTCATTCGCTCATTTGCAAAGCAAAGATTTGACGGTTGTGTTCTTTCCCGAAAATCCAACGCATCTAACCTGACACTATGTCTGGCTCAAGAGAAACATACGAAGATGATAATCTGCGCTTTCCCATTCTTCAAAAGATCTCAGCAGACCCGTCTTTCGCCCGAACCCTAAAACCAAAAGATTTAGACCAGCTGGCAATCGAGCAGCGCTTGGTATTTAAGAGATGCACCATCCCAGAATCTCAGATATCTATTGGTGAAAAGGAGGTCAATGAAGTCATGGTTCAGTGCATTGGCATGATTGACTACGAGCTAGAGCAAATGGATGCAGTCACAACAACTGCCATGTTGAACTTATACAGAAAGACAGTGGCCATGCCAGAAAATCTAGATTCCCTATTGACCATGACAGATATATCAGTTCGAACAGGAAGGATCCGTTGCCATGCTATCTGGCATTTACACAAAGTTATAAAGATGATCAGATCGGTATGGAGGACAAAGTTGCCCAGTGGCAAAAACTTTGTTTTGGAAATTATCAAAATGTGTGCGACTGTTCTGGATCCAACCAAGGATAAAATGGCTCATCATCACGGTGGACGCTGTGTTAAACCTGGATGCTGTGTATGCCACGAGATTGGTTGGAGCATTATCGTTCGTGCAATTCCTATTTGTTCAGAACCCCCAAATGTCGTAATTGACGTCTTGAGGGAATTCAATTGGTATGCGATTTTGGAGCTTAGAGGGAGCACCGCACTTGTTGCCGCAAACGAACCAGACGAGCCAGCCGCCAAGACGTTTATGGAAATAACTATGTTTGGGACCCTATTCCGATGGGGCGTTGCAGCCCTTCAAAAGGATAATGGAAGCGATGCTGCAAAAACCTTCCTCAAGGAACTTGGCAGAAGCCATCGATTCTTTCGTCGCACTCTAGAGCGTATAGTCTCTGGGGAAATTTGGTCAAAAGATCATGGAGAAGTCAATTTCGATAATCCAGTAGAGGCAGTATCTGGTATGATGAATGGTATGGCCGTCGGTAGCGAGCAGGACAAGCCCAGGGCCTCGACGAGGGTAGAAGATATGTCGCCCTTTGTAGATGCGATTAAAGGCTACTTCAATTGTTTAACGTGCCCGATGCCTGCAATGCACACCGAAGCTGAAATCGTGCAACTTGATGCCCTTGTTCACAATGCATTTAAGGTGTTGTTAGAAGCCCATCTTTCTAGTTTGGTAAGCGACCAAATCCTGTTCGCTCAATTCGAAGGTCCCGATAGAGCTAAAGAGGTCCTTAATTCTGAACTTTTAGCCCTGGAGTTGCTTAGCCCACAAGGGTGGAGTAAGCTCAAGGCAGAGAGTGATGAGGATCGTCTGCAGCGTTTCTCTTCACGTTATTTTTATGTTGGTGACAACGGAGTGGACAAGAAAAAAAGGGGCAAGGAAATGGCCAAGAGGCTCAAAGATGAGACATATTTTGGATTAAAATCTAGCGATAGTCGATATAATATGTGTGCGAGCTGTTTTGTGCTTGAAAGTAATCTAGAGGGAAGCTTGCTCAAATGCGGTGGATGTCGTCAGATCAGTTATTGCTCTGCCAAGTGCCAAAAAGAGCATTGGAAAAAAGTTCATAAATTGCATTGTACGAGCAGGAAGAAGAAAGATAAAAAGACAAAATAGGATATTACGTGTAGCCATGCAAAAATTAAGAATTGTTTTGCAGCGTTTAGAGAAACTCTCTACCCGTAGAGGAGAAGAAATCTGTTGGAAACTTAATTTTAATTTCTCAAATTCTTCATTGTCCTGCTCGCACTTTCATTCAGATCCAAGATCCAACCTCTATCTATCGTCTACTCCAATAATATTGGTGAAATCAGATTTTCCTATCATAGCAGTAATAAATGATGATGGTTCAGAGGAGAAGGATAATGTAGTGCATGATCGAGATAGATCTATGTTGTACATGTGATTCATGAAGAAGAAGAATCACCCCGATTACAATGAGGTAGGATGCCGATAGACGAGTAAGGCTTAAACCCTTCCAACGAGGGATCATTAAGTACTTGCAATGTCACCTGACAATACTAGTGCCATTCCACAATAATACGTTGACATCGGTGGTAAACTTTGCGGCATTTTCAATTTTCATTTGACGGGATGTTGTCCCATGGTATTGATTTGTACTCATCGAGCTCACGAAGGAATTCAGATCGATCACCGTTGATTATAGTTTATTCAATTCAGTACTCATACACAACAACACAAAACGTAATTCTAAACTGGCCCGAAAGGGTGCTTGATTGCATTCATGTTTCCATATTCTTCCTTTCCTCCGCTGCCAACATCAACATCAACGCCAATCTCAGTTTCAGGCTCACCATCAGTCCTAGTCTCCATTGATATAACCCTTCTTAATCTCCAACACAGCTTCCACAACATCTCTAAAGGTGGGTCTACGATTCATATCCTGATCCCAGCACTTAGCGATCATAGCCCTCAACCCATCTGGCCAATTTTTAAGTGTGTCAAGTTTAGGACGGAATCCTCTCTGAACCACAAAACTCATGTGTTGCACTTCGGAATAACCATCAAATGGTTTTTCAAGGGAACACATTTCCCACAGCAAGATTGCATAGGAGAATACGTCTACTGACAAATTGTATCTCTTTCGAAGTGCTACTTCCTGTAAATTCAAAAATGTGTTTGTGAGTTTGTTGTTGGACGATTGCATTGTGTAAATTTGTCGAAATATATATAAATGCCAATCAACGCAATTGCAATTGCAATTGCAATTGCAATTCCAAGTGCAACAATAACAATAACAATAACAATAACAATAACTGCATTGTACTTACAGGCGCCATGTACCGTCTCGAACCAGTATTAGCCGTCAAATGATAAGTCCCATCTTCATGCCTCTTATAAGGCTTCAACTCCTTGGCCAATCCAAAATCAAAAAGCTTGAGATTATCATCCTGATCAAACCCAATATTATCAGGCTTCAAATCCCTGTAAACAATATTATGCTGATGCAAATACTGCATCGCCTGCGCCAACTGAAGCGCCACATCAAGCCTCTCCGTCTTGACACCCTTCCTCTTCACCCCTCTCAAATCATGCGTTGTCCTCCACAAAAATGAATTGTATTTTTCCTTTTCAGTCTTCCACGTAACTTCAATCTTGCGATCTAAAGTCATGTGCACTTTATCGAGAAGGAGGTAGTATCCTCCGTCGATTCCTGGTTGATTTGTGAGTTGGGGGCAGGAAGGCTGGAATAATTCAATTCCTTCCGTGACTCCCCTGATTTTGAGAATATGAGGATGGTTGAGCGTAGCGAGGAAGTGTGCTTCAATGGCGAGGTCGGCGATTCCCCGTGCGAACTTTCTTCGTTCCATGAGGATGCTGGGTTTGAGGAACTTGACGCAGTAATCGTCATCCTGCGAAGCACTGATATTATCATTGCTATTATCATTGCTATTATCATTGCCATTGCCATTGCCATTATCATTGCTATACTTATCACCA
>Ga0115005_10004635_pt1 | contig 10849 bp, 7 predicted proteins | sample ArcOceMetagenome_FD_87163 | JGI IMG/M metagenome (GOLD analysis project Ga0115005, IMG submission 87163) | Marine eukaryotic phytoplankton communities from Arctic Ocean - Arctic Ocean - Greenland ARC118M Metagenome | ecosystem: Environmental > Aquatic > Marine > Oceanic | place: Arctic Ocean...
CACAGGGTGGTGAGCTTGTGAGGGGCCAAATCCATCGGTGGCGGGTTTGGAGTAGGCGATTCATGCCTGTGATCCTAATCCTCTTAGCTTTGGCAGTGAGTGACGTCTTTACGCGGCTACTACCTAGTCCGGACCGTTCCTATACTAAACGTGTCAGCGTACCCGTTTACCTCGAGCCCAGGCTTCACTTAGGGGAGTCGCAACATGAGGCTTACCTGAAAAAAATTCATATTTATGATCTTGGGCGGCCTGAGCTAAGCCCTGTTCTAACGGAAAGTCTGGCTCAGGAAGCTCCTGATCATAGCCTATTACGATCAAATATGATTACGTTTCGGCTGCTAGCAATTTTTAAAGAGCGCGAAAATTACGCCGTTCTAGAGCGCTTTAATGACCAGTCTGGTGCCCGGGAGGTTTTGGAGGCACGAGTTGGAGATGAGTTAGAAGGTTATAGGGTGTCTCGATTATCTACCAAAGGTGTAACGTTTAGCCGGCCGGGGTTTAGTGATGTGGTACTCCGGTTATTCGAAATGTCCCAACGTAATGGGGATGAGCGTTAGATGGTAATTAAGCTTAGTTTGTGGCAATTGTGCCTTCTTGAAAAAAAAGAAGAAAGTTAGGAGAAGTCTGGTGGGAAAGAGGTTTAAATTGGTTTCGACGGTAGCTTGTTTGCTGCTAGTTGTTGGATGCGTTAGTCAAACTCGTTCAAGTCAAGAGGCAGAGCTGGACGTTAAGAATTCTGCAGCCATTGCTGCTTTAAGCGCTCCATCCGCTGCCCGACTCGGCCCTGCTAATGGCGTTGTTTTATCGTTTGCTGATGGCGGTGAGTCAGCATCTAAGGCCCAAGCGCTCGGTAGCCAGATGAAGATGCTGCAACCCGTGGAGTGGCCTGAAACGGTAAATCCAAAGTCTCGCTCTCTTGGGCAGCTTTTTCCTGAAAACGGGCAGTTAGAGGTTAACGCTGAGCGGATGCCCGTCAGAGATTTTGTCCACTATGTTTTTGGGGATTTGCTTGCTGTTAATTATGTATTGGATGAATCCATCTCTGAAGCTGAATCTACTGCGGTCACCCTAAGCACATCAGCTGCTATCTCTAAGCGAGCGTTATTTAAGCTCTCTTCTGAGCTATTGCTCCAGCGTAATATTGAGATTATTCACGGGGACGGTACCTTTTTTGTTAGTGCGTTGCAGAACGCTAAAAAGCAAAGCTTAGCGGTAATAGGGGTTGGGCGAAATCCTGAGAATGTTCCCTCCACTATCGGCCCTATAATGCAAGTTGTGCCACTTACTTACGGCGTTAAAATAACTGTTGAGAGGACGCTCGACAGGTTAATAAAGGCAAAGTTTACCGCCGACCATGACCAGTCTGTGATGTTTATAGAGGGAACTCGTTCAAGTATACTTCAGGCGCTTGAGTTGATCGAACTTCTAGACACTCCTGCTACGCGAAGTAAGTATGTCGGTTTGATTGGGCTGGCGTTTCTGAGTCCTGACGACTATGCCAAAGATGTTGCGCTGCTCCTCGAAAATGAGGGAATAGTTCCATCGATCGGTAAGCCTGGGCAAAGGAATGTCGTTCTAGTGCCTCTTCGGCAAATCGGTGCAGTTGCAGTCTTTGCAAGTGATCTCACTTTGCTAGATCGGGTTCGATACTGGACTAAGTTAATTGATGTTCCCGGCGGCGGTAGTAATGAGCAATACTTTATTTACAGTCCCACCTATGCGAGAGCAATCGATTTAGGCGATAGCGTTAGTGCTCTTCTGACGGGGGTTACTGGGCCGATGGCTACGAATGGTACGGATTCTCGGAGGGTTGATGCTGGCTCGAGATCCACCGGCAATGCGCCATCATCTACCCGAGTCAGAGGTGTCGAGGCAGGTGGGGTCAGAATGGTGGTGGATGAGCGTTCTAACTCCTTGATTTTTTATACCTCAGGGAGCCGTTATAGGGCTTTAATGCCCATGCTCAAACGGCTGGATACGTTACCCAAGCAGGTGCTGTTGGAAATAACCATTGCAGAAGTTAGTTTAAAAGATGAATTTAAACATGGCGTCGAGTGGGCACTATCCCGTGGAGAGGTCAATATATCAACCAATGGTGCTTTTGGCGCTGCTGCAATAGGTGGCTTGGGTCTAATAGTCAATGGGACCCAAGGCCCGCTGACCGCAAACTTTCTAAACTCTAATAGTCTTGTTAATGTCTTATCCCAGCCAAGTTTAATGGTGAGAGACGGCGTTACAGCTAATATTAACGTTGGCTCTGAGATATCCGTGGTTGGCCAGACAACTCAAGACCCCATAAGTGGAGATCGACAGACGACAACCTCTGAGTATCGGCAAACTGGAGTTGATGTCACCGTTACCCCTACTGTGAACGCCCAAGGTGTGGTAGTAATGGAGATAAGTCAGGTTATATCAAACTCGGTTCCTAGCTCTTCAGGCGCGGGAGGTAATCCGGATATATTCAAGAGGTCAATTTCGACTGAATTAGTGGCCCAGAGCGGGCAAACGGTCATGATGGCGGGCCTCATTAGTGAAAATAGCTCCCGGGGCGGGTCGGGCACGCCCGGCATCTCAAATCTTCCCCTGATAGGCAACTTATTCAAGGCGCGCTCTCAGAGTACTGATCGCACTGAACTTGTCATGCTAGTAACCCCCAGAGTTATAAGTAACCTAGATCAATGGAATGACGTCATGCAGGACTTTAGGGAACAGCTCCGCTATTTGAAGATTAATAAAACCAAAGAAGTAGATAATTGAGTTGGTCCATTTTGGTAATGGTTACTTCCTCAGAAAGGTCAATCGATATAGTAAGTGGGTCAGCGCTATTGTCTATTCAGTTTCGAATATAATTAGTAATTTTAACGTGTAAAGATCGTTAAAATAAGAGCCTTTGCACTTGACAGGCATATTCATAACCGTATATTGTCCTACAACGCTTGGAGAGTTGGGGCCATAAGGACTGATTTGACTAGTGGGAACGAGGCTACGGTTAACTTAGCTAAGTTATAAGCCGTAGGGTTCAATTAATAATACTTAAACTCTAATTTTAAATTTTCATGAAAAGGAAATAAACATGCTTAACAAGAAACTTCTAGCAGCGGCACTCGCAATTGCCGTCTCCCCTGCAGCGCTGGGTGCTGGTTCTACCACAGTAACCAAACACGTTATCTCAGCAGAATCGGCTACCGGTGCGACTGTAATACAGTCTCCTGCATTTGTTATCGCCCTTGCCAGCGAATATGTTGTTGGTGATCAGATAGCAATGACATTTGCCGGTGGCTTCCATTCGACTAATGCGCCAGCTACCGCTACCAACACTGAAACTAACAATGGTACAAACTCAACGCTTGCGCTTCTTAGCGTTGTTGGTCAGACAGTTACCTACCGTATCACCGCGGTTGCCGGTACGACCGTAGCTTCTACTTTTGCCTTTGCCGCCAGTAACTTTAAGTTTGATGCGTCGGCTATGGATACTTCCGCTGGCTCCGTTACATTGGCGTGGACCGGAATCGCTACTGACTCCGTTGTTGCTACACCTCTCATCAACTATGGTGTTGCAGAATTCGGTGCCACAGTTTCTACGAAAGCAAATGCCCAAGTTGATGTTGCTGCTGATCGTAAGAACTTTGCTGTTGCAACAGGTCAAACTGCAATTTTGGAACAGATTGGCATTACCATAACTGATGCAGCAAACGACGGTACTGATAACCACGTTGGTGCTTCTCTATCTACCTTTGACGCTGCTACTACAGTTAGCTTTTTAGGTGACTTCTCGTGGATGGCCACTGGTACGCCTCTAGCGCTAAGAACAGGCTACACCCTAACCTGTACTGGTTGTTCTGCCGTTACTCCTAACGCAACATTTACTCAGGTGGATGCAGTTGGAGTAGTTGGTGTCAATACGTTAAACATCAACATCCCTGCAGCTGGTCATGCCAACAGTGTTGCGACTATCCCTGTAGGGTCCTACACAGCTTCAGCGGGCATTCAGTATGACGCAACTGCCGTTGCCGGTGTAGCTGTCCAGACCAATGCTATTAAGACTGTCACTTTGGCTGACGCTGGAGCGAATACTCTAAACGCAACTTCAGTAACTGTTTACTCTATGCCGTTCGGCTCGACAGTTACTCCTTTCTTGTGGGTTGCCAACAACAGTGCTGATGTAGGAACAGTAACAGCTACAATTACCAATGCTGGGACAGTTTCAGCTGAATATGCGTTGGGAACAGTTGCTGCTAACACCAATAAGCACTTAGCTCAGGCTCTTATTACTGCTGCAGGTGCTGACTACCCGACGTCTGGTCGCGGTAACATCACCGTAACGTCAACTTCTAGCAAGACTAAAGTGACCGGTGGATACAAGGTCGGCGACGACCGAGCTAGTCTGGAGAATTCAGATACTTTGAACTCTGATCAGATCACTCAGTAAGACTTAACTGTCTGTGTTAAGAGAAACGGGTCCTCATGGGCCCGTTTTTTTTGCCGTCAAAATATGCTCAAATTAGATTTTATAAAATACCGTCTGATAAATGTATACCTGTCCATCACCGCTTAACCCCACCTCCAATAGACATCCTGCTATCCTGCCAATATTCAAAAAGACATTACTCAATCATTTGATTGATTAGGTGCTAAACTTGAAAAAAAATGCAATTTCCAACTCTAGCGTTATTGCTTAAACTTACTTTTGCGATAATTAAAGCTTCTCTGAGGGAGATATACGTGCCAACAAAAGAGGTGATTTCAGCCCAGTGGCTGATTGCAGAAAAAGTTATAGCGGTTTCTGTATCCCTTATTACCACGACCCTAGTAGCAAGGTATCTCGCCCCCGAGCTTTTTGGTAGGCTAAGTTATCTGACCTCTATAGCGATGTTATTAAGTCCCGTTATATCCCTAGGTTTAAATGGCATTGTCATCCGTGAATTAGTCGATAGGCGCGCCGACACAGGTAAAATTCTCGGAACTGCCTTTGCGCTGCGCTTAGGTATGGGCTGTATCGTATTTATGATCTCCTGGGGCGTAATATCGCATTTTCGTTTAGATGAGATAAGCGGCCAGCTACTCTTTTTAATCGGAGCCTCGGTATTTGATGCCAGTATGGTCTTTGATTCTTGGCTCCAGTCTAGAGTTTTGAATAGGCAAGCGGCGCTATGTCGCTTGCTAGCACTACTTTTAGCGACATTGGCGCGTATTTATGGCGTATATTGGGGCCTAGGGTTGGATTGGTTTGTTTGGACTCAAGCTGGTCAGTGGCTACTTGTAAGCTTGCTGCTTACCACCGTTTACTTAACGCAACGTGATCGTGCACATTCAATAGTAATCGATAATGTTGAGGGTAAGCATTTGATGAAAAGTGGTGTAATGCTGATGGTTTCTGGTGTTGCGGCTATGATTTATCTAAAAATTGATCAAATAATGATAGGCAATATTTTGGGAGACACGGAAGTTGGATATTATTCCATAGCCGTGAGGTTGTCTGAGCTATGGTACTTCGTGCCTCAGGCAATAGTGATGTCGTTCTTTCCGCGAATATTAGAGCTCAGGCGAAAGTCGGAAAGAGAATATGAGTCTTTTCTCCAGAATCTCTCGAATACCTTGCTTATATTAGCGCTTATCATTGCGGTAATCGTGAGTTTGTATGGGGATTACGCAGTCATGCTGCTATTTGGCTCGAGTTATATGCCATCTAGTGGCGTGCTAGTCATCCATATATGGGGAAGCCTGATCATCTTTCATCGTGTGCTTTTAAGCCGATGGTTAATTGCAGAAAACTTGCTGGGGCTTTCCATGATGACTCAGGTTGCAGGAGCCGCAATTAATATCGTAATGAATGCTATATTTATCCCAAAATACGGAATCACTGGAGCCGCTTATACAACGCTAGTCAGCTACTTTTTCTCGACTTATCTAGTTCTGTATCTAAGCCCGAAGGGCATGATGATACGTTCGATTTTTATGCGCTCCTTTATGCTGCCAGTTAGGTGCATAAAGAGCAGATTTTCTTAGATATTGAATTTACCTGTAAAGGCCTTTTACAAAGGCTATTTTCGCCAAGGGCTGAACTAACAATACACAGCGATACCTAGGAGGAAAACTTTTACTAGTCGGGCATTAAATTCATCGTATCCGGACTACTAGAAAGCCTATTTTAGCTGCCAATATGGTAAGGTTTAAACGGTATTTTAGGCTTGTTTAGAGGGTATGTAGAGTGAGAAGGGAAAGTTACACATTTATCTTTCGCGTCAAAGCGCTTGTGGCCTTTCTGATGGTTCACGTGCTAGATTTTCTAAGGGCCTGCTGTGGCGTTCTTGGTGTCGGAAGGTCATTCTATGTTCTATTCAGCAGCAAATTTCATCACGAGCAGCGCGCGGTATTTCAGGGGCTGCAGGCTTTTCGAAATCATAGTCGCCGTGGGCATAACGACTATGAGCTCCGCCGTTGTATTCATAGGATTGAAAAGGGTCTAATTATGAGGCCTCAGCGCCCGATTTTCGCATTAGACTACATTGTGACTGCTGTTTCATTGTATAAAGCCTGCGTCGAGGCTGGTTGTAATGATCGCTCGCTTCAGGCTTGGGCATGTGATGTTCTGGCCGCTTATTTTGACGTAGTTCAGCAGCATTCGATAATCTCTAGAGCGAGAGCTATTTATATATCTGTGCAAGTGGTCAGATCGACGGAAGATATTATCAGAGTGCCGGCTACCCGGGGCTCTCAGCTGCTGGAAGTGCCTGCCTATGAGCAAATGCTATCACTTGCGAGGCAGCGGCGTTCCATTCGGTGGTATCAGTCCCGTAAGGTTCCCAGGGATTTACTGGACCAGGCTTTTATGGTGGCGAAGTTAGCACCCAGTGCGTGTAATAGACAGCCATTTGACTTCGTTATTGTCGATGCTGATCAAGAGCTCCGGGATGTATTAGCAGTGCCAGGAGGCACAGCTGGTTGGAGTCATTCGCCCCCCATGGCGATTGTAGTTGTGGGCCATTTGGATGCATTCTATGAGGAGCGAGACCGTCACTTGATATATATCGACGGCGCCTTGTCTTCCATGAGCCTCCTTTTTGCACTTGAATGTTTGGGCCTAAGCTCTTGTTTGATAAATTTCCCTGATATTGAAGAAAAAAATGAGGCCATGCGAAAAATTCTCTCACTCCCTGAGAGTAGAGTTCCAGTTATGGTGATTTCTGTAGGATTCGCTGATCCTGAGGCATTGGTCCCGTTTTCTGAAAAGAAGAGCCTGTCAGGTATTAGGCATTATGGTGTCGATAGATGATGGGAATTCGCAATGACGACAGTTTTAAAGGGTGATCAGAGGATGAATGGTGGAGAGCTAGTCATTGAGATCCGAAAAGCGGGCTTTGAGAATAAGGGAGCTGAGCTGATGCTCAGGGCGGTGCTTTCAAGACTGAGAGATACTTTCCCTGATGCCAAGTTTATAATGACTCCCGATACAGTGGAGGCCCCATATGAAAAACGGGCTGGCTTAAAGTTGCTGCAGAAAGCCTACTTACCGCTACTGGGACTTGATTTCGCGTGGCTTTTTGACCTTTTACCCCCAAGGCTACTTGCTTCTTACGGTATTATCGGAGCAAAGAATGTGGACGTGATTATTGACGCAGCTGGTTTTGCGTATACTGATCAGTGGGGCGTTAGTGCATGTAGCACCTTGGCTAATACAGCTCGCCAGGCGAAAAAGAGAGGGCGGCTCTTGATTCTATTGCCCCAAGCATTTGGACCATTTGAGTTGGCCTCCAACCAGCGCTCAATGGCAAAGGTACTAGAAAATGCTAGCTTGGTATTTGCAAGAGATGAAGTATCTTACCAGCATCTTCGTCGCCTTAAAGTAAACTCATCAAATATTTTAAAATCTCCGGATTTTACTAATACTCTCTGCAAAGACACGAGCCTAGGATCGAAACCTGATAGCAGAGGTGTTTGTTTGATTCCTAATTATCGTATGATTGATAAGGTTGAGGCGGAGGAAGGAAATGCGTATATTGAATTTATGGTTTGCTGCGTGAACTACCTGATACGTAATAATTTAGACCCTTATTTACTAGTCCATGAGGGTAGCAAGGATAGTGAATTGGCTGCAATGATCAATGAGAGATCTGCTTCAAGAATTAGGATTATTGTCGAGAGCGACGCTTTAAACATAAAAGAAATCATCGGGCAAAGTCATGCGATTATCGGTAGTCGTTACCATGGGCTTGTGAATGCACTGAGTCAGGGAGTGCCTGCATTGGCGACGGGGTGGAGCCATAAATATGAAACATTATTTGAAGAGTACGATTGTTCAGATGGGTTGCTAGATGTTTCTGCCGGTAAACATCAACTTTATGAAGTACTGGATAATTTCTTTAGTGAGGGCTACAGGCAAACAATTGTCGGTAATCTTGCTGCTAAAAATATACGTTTCCAGCGGCTTACAGGTGATATGTGGGGTGTGGTCGAGAGCCTTATTGTTGACCATTTAAAGAAGAAAAATTCTTGAAAGTAGTCCATATTATCAGTGGTGAGCTTTCTGGAGGAGCTGCGAGAGGTGCCTATTGGCTGCATCAGTCGCTGAGATCAAAAGGCATAGACTCGTGGATTCTGACTAATGCTCAGGATTCAAGGGGTGATAATTATGTTGTCCAGGCCCAGCACACAGTTGCATCACGTATCATTTTGTCTTGCAAGCGGCGAATTTCACGAGTTGCCATGACCATATTAGGTGTGCCGAGAGATACGCTGGCCAGTTCTGGCTTTGAGGGGAGAAATATATCAGGCCACCCGCTAGTTCAGGGGGCTGATGTAGTTCATCTTCACTGGATAAATGGATTTCTTTCACTTTCTGGAGTTGCCAGTATTGAAAAGCCACTTATTTGGACTGTCCGAGATATGTGGCCGGTTTCATGGGGTTGTCATTATGAGCCTGAATTATGGAAATTTGGGGCTGATGAAAAACGCTATAGTGCCTCTCACAACAGAAGAGGCGAATGGGCCCGGGGCTCCCTTATTTCTGCTAAAAGACGTCATATTCCAAGTCATACAATTATGGTTGGTATTAGTAACTGGATGACAAAATTTATTAATCAATCACCTATCGGTAAGCATTATAGAACTGAGTGTATCTTAAATGGAGTAAATTTGAAGTTGTTTTCGGCTCAGCCAATGGCTCAGGCGCGGTTGCGTTTAAATTTGCCTAAGGATACGCCAATAATCCTTGTGGGGGCGATACAATTAGAGGACCGCTACAAGGGTCTGGCGGAGCTTGTTGCAGCTCTAAACGGTCTAAAGAGTAAAGGTGCAATGCTCGTTAGTTTTGGACGGAAATCACTTTGCTTGGATGACACCTATCTTAAAAGTTATATTCACCTTGGTGAAATATGTGATGACAAAATACTCCAGGATGTTTACTCCTCAGCGAATGTGTTCGTAGCTCCGTCAATTCAAGAGGCATTTGGAAAGACCGTCGTTGAATCCTTGTCTTGTGGGACTCCGGTTGTCTGTTTTGATAGTTCGGGACCAGCGGAAATTGTTCGTCACAAGGTGACTGGGTACACTGCAAAGCTTGAGGATTCGACGGACTTGGCTGATGGAATTGATTATATTCTCAGGCTGAGTAGCCCAGATTATTTGGATTTTAGTTCACATGCTGTATCTGATATGCACGATAGGTATGATGTAGGGTTGAGTGCTCAGAAATATATAAATCTTTATAAAGAAATCACAACATCAGACTCTCAAGTCTAATAACTTAAGATCATTATCATGCTCCAAAATTTCTTCGGTAACCCTGTTCGCTCTAGATTACCCTGCCGGCTCTTGCAGGCCAATAAATGAGTGCCCAGATTGGCTTTGTCATCGCGACCCTTAACTCGGAAGCGACAATAGACAGATGTCTGCGTAGTATACTGGTGGAGCAAGATTTGATACCAGATGTTGTTATTATCGATGGTGGATCATCCGATGCAACCATGACTATAGTAAGTAATTATGCTCAGTGGATATCGATTATAGTATCTGAGCCGGATACGGGAATTTACGATGCATGGAACAAGGGTGTAAGGCTCTTAGACTCAGACTGGATCGGTTTTATCGGGGCTGACGATTACCTGCACTCGGATGCGTGCACTATTTTGGCGAATGCAATTGCTGAACAAAAAAACATCAACTATCTAAGCGCCAATCTTGATATCATTTCATCTGATGGCCATGTGATTAACACAGTTGGTCGGTGCTTTGAATGGGTCCGTTTCAGGAGGGCTATGGAAGTCGCTCATGTTGGATCTTTACATAGACGCAGTTTATTTGAGACATATGGTCTTTTTGATGACTCTTATCATATCTGCGGTGACTATGAGTTTCTTTTACGGATTGGAACTAAAATTAAACCTGGGTATGTTAATCATACAATTGGGGAAATGACAGCGGGGGGTATTAGTTACCTATCTATTAAAAGCCTTGTTGAGTCGAGACGCGCTAAGCTTTCCACATGCGCAGCTTCTGAGTGGGAAGCTACATGCGATTTTTTTGTGGTCGCGTTGAAAGTCATAACTTATCGTTTATTAAATCGGATCCTTTCTTTGAGGCGCTAGACGTGAGTAAAAAGGTGCGAATATATAGATTTCAAATCCTAAGCTACCGGCTAATGTCTGCTATTATCTATACGGCTGTGAGTAAAAATATTTGCTCTAAAGAACAATAACTTGGATATAAGAGATGAAAAAAGCCTTGATTACCGGAGTCACTGGCCAGGATGGCTCGTACCTTTCGGAATTCTTATTAGAAAAAGGGTACGAAGTTCACGGTATTAAGCGCCGTGCATCTTCGCTTAATACTCAAAGAGTGGATCACCTATATC
>Ga0115005_10004636_pt1 | contig 10847 bp, 14 predicted proteins | sample ArcOceMetagenome_FD_87163 | JGI IMG/M metagenome (GOLD analysis project Ga0115005, IMG submission 87163) | Marine eukaryotic phytoplankton communities from Arctic Ocean - Arctic Ocean - Greenland ARC118M Metagenome | ecosystem: Environmental > Aquatic > Marine > Oceanic | place: Arctic Ocean...
AAATCTGGGTGTGAAACGGTGAAAAACATTTGCGTTTTTACCTTTTAGGTGTAGAATTACACCCAAAATTCTCAAAACCTCGTATAATACACCTATATATACACCCAAATTTCACCAATGTATGCGCACAAATCAGATCGAAGATGATGGTGAAATTTATTTCACAGTGTATTGAAAGGCCTTTTCTTGCCACCGAGCCATGATTGTGAGCCCTTTTTTCTCTCTTTTTTATTTTATGATGTGAGTCAGAGCCACAAAAAGAACTCACCGACCAACAACCACACATGGAATAAACCAAAAAATATATGTTTCTAACCACATTGTAACATTAATACCGCTAGTTGCAACATCAATCAAAATAAAATCAATCAAGCAGCAACCATGTTAACATTGAGAGCAATCGTCGGCTTACTCCTAGCTGGTAATGCCATTGCTCTATCAGCACTAGCACCTCCATCAACCTCCAGCAGCAGGAGCGGCAGCGGCAGCAGTACAATCTTTTCTGGCCTTCAATCCACACCTCTCATCCAAGCATCCACCTCCTCACCCACAATCCTCACCAAACAATGGAGGCAGAAAACACCCTTTGGAATTGCAGACGAAACAGCCGTAGTCGCATTCTTACGCCACTTTGGATGATTTCTATGCTGGGAACACGCAGCTCAAATACGCGACGTTGTCCTCCCAGCTACCCCTTCCAAAAAAGTATTTTTCGTAGGCATAGGTTCCGCCACTGCCGTACAAGAATTCGCAGAGCAATTGGACATTGATCCAAGATTATGCTTTGCAGATCCCAATGGTGTCATGGGCGATACGTTGAAATTAGAAAAGGGTTTCAAGACCATGTGGAATCCTCCTGCGGTGGAGAATATGATGGGGAGGAATGATGAGAATTCGTTGAAGGGGTTAGGGGAGGCGTTCAAGGGAGCAGTGGATAATATTGGATTCAAGCAGTTGGCGCCTCAAGAGATTCAGGATACGCTGAGACAGGGTGGGACATTTGTGTTCAAGGGTGATCAATTGTTGTTGGAGCATTATGATGCAAAGGTTGGGGATAATTGTATGATTGAAGATATTCTCAAGGTCTTGTAGTCAGTACTAGTATACTGAGCACGGGTCCGTGTATGATAGGATGTACTATACTCGGATTGGAATGTATCAAGAGCAAATGGCGACAAGACAATGATTGACTTATACAATGGCGTGAAATGAAGGAGACAATGGTGGCTTTCGTTGAAAGTCGTTTGTTACCTGAGATATGCCTTGAAATGCAATATTGAATGCAGCCGAACTTTTTTTTACATTTCTATTCTCTTATGTATACACCTCGCGATTTTTATTAAAACTAAAGAAATAATCATATGCATAATTCAGCTTCCTGGATAGTTAAGAGGCATCTACTAGCTAGCTATCGAACTAGTACTATCATTTCATCTATTACTCGCCGAGTGCTTCTATTGAATCCGCCCTTTTGTTGAAAGCAAAATATCGAATATACTACACGTAGACTACACATTCAGTTTCACTTTGAATTTAGGTTGTAATCCTGCAATCAACATGATATAGATCATCATGTTCGTTGACTAACTAGCTGGCTACCTAGCTAGCTACAATAACTGCGTTGTTCTCCATTCTAATAGTACCGGTAATTGCACGAAGTCTGTGGTATTATGTTGCATCGTGACATCCCAAGCTCCTGAAGAGGCCAATAACTTGAAGTGTAAGGACAAATACAGTAATACACCTCAATCGTCAGAATGAGTTCATCCGATTTCATGCCACGAAAGCAAGGCCTTGCGGTGAACGAGTTTTTCTTCCGGAGTTTTACAAAAGTGAAGAGCTTTTGCACACGCATCTCCACCAAATAACCGTTTAGTTTTTTGTAAATTGCCTTAAATCAAGTTTACGTCAAATAGCCTGACTGGATGATGCACATTCTGTAAGGAGTCCTCCTCCAATGTGATTGGTTGGAGTTTGAGTATATTCTCAGAAGTTGTTCTAAATTCCCAGAATTCTGAAGCTCACACAAACAAATAAAAAACATAAAAAAACCTCCGACAGCATCCTCCGATACATTCGAAACATACAATACCAATACACCTCCAGAATTTAGCAAATAAAGAACATTTCGCATACTTATATAAACCAACCATGAAGCTCTCCAACATTGCAATTACTACCCTGACCCTCCTAAGCCAAAGCTCAACAGGAGTCCAAGCATTTTCTCCACAGCATTCTAGACGTTCAATATTGACACACCATGTGTCGTCCTCGTCGTCGCATCAAAAGACAAAGTCTGTAATCAATACAAGTGGTCATACGAGTAGGATTGAACACCAGTACATTCACTCGACATTATTTATGAAGACGAATGAAGATGCCAAATCTCCTGCTCGTGCTCCTCGTGCTCGCAATAAGAGGGCCTTTGAACAGGAGAAGAATATGAATACACGCAAATCAAGTTCATCGTCCAAAATAGATTTTAGGCTAGCCTCGTCAATTTCCAGTGAAGAAGGTTATGAAGTAGGAGTGGAACAAGAACAAGGGAACAACAATGGTCTCGTCAGTTCGCTCTTACAAACGCAATCACAATCGCAGTCGACAGATACCAAGACACTCTTTCCTGTTATATCGGCAGCCTTATTGATAACGTCCAATACTGTTGGAGCATCCATGATGGTCTTACCTGGGTTAGCCCAAGGTCCTGGTATGATTGCATCCTCAGGTATTTTTGTTGGTGAGTGTTCGTTGTGTTCAACTTCTTCTGTTGTATTGATTCGACTATATTAGTATGACATTGACGTACGACATTGAACATTTTCGAATTTTCAATACTTTACTATTTTCCAATTTTGAATTTACTCACACACACGTTATTACTTATTAACTCATCGTATATCTCAACATCTCGCTCACAGCCATATACCTAGTGAATCTAGTCTCTGGATTGCTCATTGCCGAAGTAGCAATCAACCAATATGAATCATCGTCAGCATCCTGCGACGTACCATCTTCTTTCAAAGAATTCGCAGATGCAAACTTACAAAGCGAATTTGCCGGTAACGCCATTGCGGCCATATCAGTCTTTATCAACACTTGCGTCCTCTCCTACGACCTTGTGACAGCAGGCAGATTGACCAATCAAGCCATCACAAATGATGCCATCAAGCCAATATTCGGACCTGATGTCATGAACCTCATTTCATCATCTGAAAACACTGGGCTACTCCTCGCCGCTGCCTTCTTTATCACACTTGTATCCACACAAAGTGGCGCAGCTCTATCCGGTATAGCGTCCATTTGTTGCATGGCCCTCTTTGCATGCTTTGCAGGTCTGGTCGTACCGGGATTGGTCAACATCCACGATCCGTTGGCGACCTTTGCAGCGCAGGGGACGAGTGCATTCGGATCCGAGGTGTTTATGCATGATATCTCCACATTCATTCCTGTCTTACTGACAGCCATGATCTATCAGAATATCGTCCCGACTATTACAAAAATGTTGAATTATGATCGGGATCAAACGTTCAAGGCCATCACGTTTGGATCCGCGATTCCCATGTTGATGTATATTGCATTTTGCTTTACTGTGTTGGGAGGTGGGGCGCTGCCTGGAGTTGGGAGTGGGAATATGTTTCTGACGGGGATTACTGCCAGCAGTGTGTTTGGGAGTGCCATGGCCTGTATCATTTCTCTCTCGGAAGAATTGGATGTTTATTTTGATCAATGGAAAGGTAGTGAATGCGATCTGCCAGAGGATGCTGACGTATCGGTACCTGTGAATATGAACAAGAATGCAAACACAAACGTAGAAGAGACAGCATCGCTGCCCTCTGTCGTGGTTGGAATTACCTTGCCAGTATTGGCAGGAATATTCTATGCGAACGGGGATGGATTCGTCAAGGCTCTGACTGTTTCCGGTACCTATGGTTCACCTCTGCTCTATGGAGTCGTCCCTGTTGCTTTGGCATTTACGCAGAGAACAGCAATCATGAATGAATTCCAAAAGAACAATGGAATGATGGACAATGTCAAGGCAACGTTTGACAAAATTATGAATGATGATTCGGATGTAGAGAAACATTTCATCCCAGGAGGCATGCTTCCTCTTGGAGCCCTTGCCGCTGGTTCAGCTGCGCTGATTTCCACCCACTTGATTGGTGATTTATCAAGCCTTATTGTCCTTTAGATAATAGAATAGTACGCAATTATAGAGAATAAAAAAGTACTGTTTATTATGAAAACTGGAATTGAATGGATATAGAACTAATAGTATTAGCGTGATAAACGTAGTAAAATTGGGTATTTCATGTACAGTACTGATTGTAACCTAATATTAAAAAGCTACACCAGAGCAGAAATACATGTTCAATGTGTAGATATATAGAGTAGAAGAAATCGGAACGATGGAATGGTAGTAATTGTTGTTATGTAATCAATGCCATGTTAAAGATACAACAGAGCAGAAATGCATGTTCAATGTGTAGATAGACTAGAAGACATCGGAACGATGAAATGGTGCTTGTTGTATGTATGTAATTAATGCCATGCACCACACCTGTGCTGCACATGCATTCCATCAATTGGACGTTGTACGATCCACCACACTACACACAAACCGAAGAGATCGCCCAAAACTCTCTTATGCAAACTTTTCACAAAACTCGATATAATGCTTTCGCACCGAATCCACAACATGAACCATTTCATCCTCCGACGGCAAAAAGGTAGTTCGGAACCCAAATCTTCCCTTCGCCTGCCCAAATCCAGAAGCGGGTACGACGCAAATACCAGTACTCTCCAACAATGATACAGCATAAAGCGTATCAGGCGTAATATCATTCGCCTCCGCATACTTAATTGCTCCAGAGGGCATATCCACACTGGGAAAGCAGTACATGGACCCCTGTACACTTTGACATGAAAATCCCGGGATCTGATTGAACCCATCTCCGACAATCTTGGCACGTTTGCAGAGACTGTCAAAGATATTCTTCTTTTCATCTTCGTGCAATTGATAAGATACGCTCCCCTCCTTGGGTCCATTGACCATAAGGCTTGTCATAATCTGTCCAGGGACATTGGCGCACAAATGCGAAGATGCAAGTTTGTACATCTGGTCCCGAATCGCAGGATCGAACCCCATCATCTCCATGTACCCCCCACGCCTTCCACATTCTCCAAAGAGTCCCTTGGAGGTAGAATGAAATGATACCAATTCAATCGCATTATCTTTGTCCAATCCCAACTCACATGCTGCGCGCTTAGCGCTGTAAAACTCCGCCTTGGCATCATAGACGTTTTCTTGGTATACTTCATCGGACAAGAGGACGAGGTTGTGCTTGGAGCAGAATGAGACAATGTCACGAATGGCTTCTCTGCCAAGCACCATTCCGGTAGGGTTGCCGGGGTTGATGAGGACGAATGAGTTGACGTCGATTCCTCTGGATTGTGCATCTTTGAGGGATCGTTCGAGTTCTTCGAGGTTCATGCTCCATCCGCTCTTTTCGTCGAGAAAGTATCCGACTTTTTGTCCACCGTAGCGATCAATGGTTGCGCTATAGATTGGATATTGCGGGATGGGGATCATGATTCCACTGTTTAAAAAGGAAGGATGAAAAATATCAGTGTGAGAAATGTAGTTGTTTTTTATTTGCAAATGATGTTTGGAATGTTGCATTGTAATGCAAAGCAAACTTACCTTGTCGAATCAGCAATGAGAGCATTGAGAATCATCTCAATCCCAGAACTAGCCCCATTCGTCATGAAAATACAATTGAGATCAATCGACCCTTCCTCCAGCCCATCCCTCTCCTCTATAAATTTAGCAATCTCCTTTCGAAAGATCACTGGTCCCAGACTATGAGTATAAGCTCCAGTTCCATGATGATTCAAACCAACCTTGATCGCCCTAGCCCTCTCAATTGCATCCGTGGGGAACATCTCTTGTGCCAAGGGATGATCGACGCCGACTTCATCGGGAAGATCGGTGAGTGCCATAACCTGACGCGGCCAGGTGAGTGGCTGTTGTCCGACGGAATGGGGGTTGCCGATGTTGGTGTATACGATGTGATCGAATGGGTATTTGGATTTTGCGTCTGGGAGTTTGAGTTGTTCGTTGATTTCGTCTGCTTTGATGACTACTTGTCCGCGGACGGCGTATTCCATGTGACGCAGGGATTGGCACATGGATTGTTCAGTGAGACGTTTTTCTGGGTGGTCGTCGGCTACTGCTGCAGTGGACAACGATTTAGCACCTGTTCGTGAAATTGATGATTGATTGATTGATTGATAGACAGGTAGATTAATGAGTGAGCGAGTATGTCAGTTAGTGATTGATGATAGATGCAGAGGCACGAGGAAAGGCTGATATGAATAGATCGTCTTTTAAGAATGGAAACAGCGACAGAGATCGTCGAGATTGAATTATATATCACATATCACATCATATCTTGAAACCAATTGGATCGCGATCCTCAATGAATCGTTTCAGGGTCAGGACTCTTTTTTATTTCTGTTGCATTCATCATCAAATTGTTCATTGGTCCAATTCAACAAAAGAGCCAATGGTATAGTCAATAGTCAAATCAAATATAACTAGTACAACAACTAGTAGCCCTCTTAAGATCTTCCAATGAAAGCGAACACCAAAGGGATGAAACTGCAACCCGCCAAAGCATCCAACTGCCAATCTAGCCAAACCAACCCCTGGCACTTGCAGCTGTACAAACAAAACGCAACGCAACGTACGCACCTTTACGAAATAAGTTGCTGGCGGTAGAAGCCGAAGCCCTCATGGAGGCCGCAGTGAGCACAGTTAATCGAAACATTGTTCTTAAATTCATTTTTTATGGGTGTTTTGTTCTGTCTGCCGACAATGAGGAAAAGCGAAGATTTGCGAAGCCTAGGTTCAACGGGAATGATAAGCCTTTTGTGTATTGTGTGATTGCAGGGGACGATCCGTCACCTCTTGTCTGATGTTGATGCCTTGTTGAAGCCTCGAAGTTCGACTTCAGAGAGCAAAATTTGTGCCGATATTCTCAAGTTCGGATCTTGTCACCCCAAGTTTATATGGATACATAAATGAGTGAATTCAGAATTCAGAATGCATCGCACGTCAATGACGTCACAACCTTCTCCAAGTAAAATTCTAAAAAAAGTGAAAGAAAAAGATATGAATATTTGGAAAAATCGCAACACCCCACTAAAAATCTAATTCGGTTGTCTGTGGAAGTAGAGCAAACTGAGAACTAAAGTCGCTTGTGCTACTACTGTCTGTACTTTGTACTTTGTACTTTAAACTTGTAGAATCAATAATTTCATTTATTTATTCTGCATACGCGTAATGGTTTGCAAATGCATGTTCTTCTCGCTTTTGAACTTTGTATGCTTTACTCTCGAAATACTTGAGCACGCTTGCATTCTTTGACTCCTCATTCGTGACAATCCCATCCTCGTGGCTTCCAATGCTTTCCCAATCATCATCGGCGTCATCGCCATCCTCGTTACTACCACCACCTTCATCCATAGCTTCATCGGCATGCCCTTTATCAATGCTAATATCATAAGATGCTACTGGTACGCTCCCCCCTCCCAAGTAGAAATTGCAGAAATCAATATCTTCCGAAGTGGGCACCCTCATCGGAGGACAACGACATTCCCGCAGATGTCCTTCGTGAAAGATATCCTTCATATGCTTCTTCGAACATGCATGGGCAACACGGCATCCTTTGCATTGAACCAGTTTCGGACAGACTTCCTCCTCCCCATCGGTAGAAGCAGTATTACTAGACATGGTAACATCGTTCACAGCATCATTGTCGCCCTCCACGTCTTCGTCTAAAGCAAGATGTCCCTGCAAGACATCAATGTCACAATCATAACGCCAGCACCGAGCACGATCATCCGGCCACCAATCTCTTGACAAAAAGGAATTGATGAGCAAACAAAGGTCAAGGGGGAAATGATGCCTGTTGGCGACAAGGGCAATGGTTCGTATTGCTTTGCGGAAGAGAGTTTGGAAGGAATCGTGGCTCGAGGGTGTCCAGGGTAAGCTCCATGCTTGTCGGAGCATGAGGATGCTGAGGTCGTATCGTGCTTTGATTTGGTCCGTGGTGAGAATGTGGCCGTGCTCCTGTGTTTTGTTTCATGAGAGTAATTGTATCAGGGTTAGTATTGGATGGAAAGGGGGGGGGGAGTGGCCAGCATTGGTAAATAGTAAAACAGAGAGATGAGAGGCAATGTCATTTGGGGCAGCACTTACATCCTGTAGTCTCTCTTCGTCATAACTCGTATTGTTCGGGAAGTTCATGTTATGCTCGTAGAGCATGGGGTCTAGGGGAGAAATGGCATTGCCAGTCCATAACATGAAATCTCCATATCCACATCCCGCTCTTTTGTTCATGTACGTGTGTGTAGGAAGGAAACAATGAGTAAAACACAATATCAATGTACAAGTTCATCGAAAGTATAAAGCAATGATTTTGCAATGATAAAATGCATAGTTTCCCCTCCCAATACTCACTCATTTGTTTCAACCAATTGCCTCAGGAAAAGTCCTCTGACCACGGCCTGTATAGACATGGGTGGCGGCAAAAGAAACAGATTCGAAATGATTTCATCATTTTCGATCTTGTGCGAAGAATGGATGGGACCAAGGTGGTCTCTAAATTGATGCAATCGCTTTTCTGATGCTACCGATGCATAGGATATTTTGTCTGCATATCGCGTTGCGTCGAGCAATGATCGAATATGCACATGTGCCTTTGACCCAATGTACCTCCCTTCCACACCTCCATTAAGATACCATGCATGGTCGACCAATGGATCGATGGAGGATAACGCAAGTCCTGTCACTAAAAGACTTCCCATGGTTTCTGTCACAGGTGTCGCCGGACATGTCTTTAGAACGCTCTCTGCCATTGATACCAACACATCTCTGCAGTTCAGATGGGATCGCACAGTTGCATACAATTCTTCATGGACTCTATCATTCGTTTCTGCGACATGTGTACTGCTACTGCTATACTTCAACTTGAGCAATTCCCAAATCCGACATCTGAATTGATAGCAGAGGCGTGAGAGGCCCTCTAGAATTGTATTCACCAAATCCAATGGAGTATCCTTTGCCATGGTAAAATCGTCATCGTTCCATCCTACTATATCATGCAGATCTTCTGCTTCTTCCCAATCTTTTGAAGTGAGCACATCCTTCAAGAATGCGCTCAACACTATTGCATGCTTTTCTGTGAATTGTCTGATACCCCATTGTAAAACTCTGCTGACTGCATGGGTAAATTTCTGCCACTGTCAGTCGTGACAATAGGAAATCCGAAATACATGCGTCGTGAGAGCAGAACGAAAAATAAATGGTACGTGTACGTGTAGTGTACAACAATATAATATCATGCCGCCATGATAAGAAAATGTATAACAGTAGTGACACGTACTTACATCTGTACACACATGATTGACTCCAATGTGACTTTCATCATCCAAATCCTCTTCGCGATCATGACAGGCTTCATCGCAATCATAAATGAACTCTGATTGAATAGTACACAAAAAGTATCGAAACGCCTCTACTCCTTCCTCACCATCCAAACACTTGTACTCAATCATGGTCAAAAGAATAGCCCTTGCCAACCTATGATCGTGTTGGAGCTCCGAAGTCGCATGTTTCAGAAGCTTCAGTAGTACCTTGGTCCGTTGGCCTTTTGGCAGCGTCTCGAGCAATGGTATGGCGTAGTAAGTCTTTTTCACATAATGTTCATTGCTGTGATCGCCATCACCAAGTGAACCAACAGGAGAAGCAGCAACAACCCCATTTCCATCCAGATCGTGACAAGAATACCAACCCTGATTCTCCCGTTCCAGTTCTTTCGTCCACTTCGTCAAGAATGAAAAGTCAGACCCGACTGGATCTCTATGTGAAGAAACCCAGATTGTATCCGATGGTTTTCGAGTCTTATCTTCGTACCCCCGTCTCAGCGTCTGTTCAGCATCAGACAATTCATTAGACGTGGCCCTTGCTCTATACGCCGGAACCAAGGATGACCAAATTGCATAAGCAGAGTTGGGAAGATAGCACTCTTCCAGAATGATGTTATCGTCCCTCCGTGCATATTCTGAAATACAGAAAGGAACGTTGTAGAGAAATTCTCCTTCGACGCAGAGGTACATGTCGAGCAGGAGGTAGCATGATTTATGATAGGGGAAAATTCGATGGTTGAGGTGCTGTAGTTGAGAAGGATGGGTGACGTCTTGCTTGAGTCCCATCTCGTAACATTTGATCTCTGCATCCCAAGCCTTTTGGATGACATCTCTTGTGCTTTGCAGATATGTTCTTTCTTCTCCCAGCAAACTCCGAGGAGAAATTCTTCCTGAACGATCAAGGTTGATTCCCTCCATATTCAATTACAGTATGACTTGTTGCAATTGTAACGATAATGTTATACTGCAGTACTATTGTTGACACTACTAACTCGGGAAATTGGGAAGGTTCGGTGTGTGGTGTGTGGTTGGTGTACCGGTATCCGGTATTATGAATATTGGTCGTACTACTGTTGTTTCCAGTGGATGTGTGAGAGAAAATCTCAGAAATGCGCGCCTAGCTAGCCTGAAACCATATATATCTACGTGGACTTGGGAGGATGATGATGATCAGAAGTCATAAGTTTTGAAAGTAGTGTGATCGATCATTGGATCAAGATAAAAACCAATAGAGCAATAGTACACCAGTAGTATCAATGGAGAACAATTTACAGCATACTAAATAAAATCATAGTTGATTTTGATGCAGTACGTGTGTATGCCAAGATTACTACAAGAAGGAGAAGAAGGAGAAG
>Ga0115005_10004638_pt1 | contig 10846 bp, 10 predicted proteins | sample ArcOceMetagenome_FD_87163 | JGI IMG/M metagenome (GOLD analysis project Ga0115005, IMG submission 87163) | Marine eukaryotic phytoplankton communities from Arctic Ocean - Arctic Ocean - Greenland ARC118M Metagenome | ecosystem: Environmental > Aquatic > Marine > Oceanic | place: Arctic Ocean...
AGTGCCTACTCTAATTATTGATGCCGAAAACGAAACACTTTTTGACCGCTCTCAAAATGGCGTTCTGTTGCACAAAAGCATTAAAGGGCGTTTGGAAACTAAGTACATTGCCTATCCAGGCGGACATTACGACCTGTACAAAGGTGATAATCAAAAAGCAGCGTTTAAAGAAACGGCGGTTTGGTTGGTTAAGTATTTAAAGCCTTAAAAATAAGAATTCAGCCGCTAATGCGGCCTATATTTCCAAGCACTTATAGCGTTTGACACAACAGATGTTGGCATTAATAAACAGGGTCTAAAAGTCATTAGTTTAGGTCGCCCACTTTTTGATAAAGAGGGTGACGGTTCGAGTGTTTCAGAAATTTACAAAATGTTTAATCCATACAAACTTGATGAAAAGTTACTGCCCATAGAGCATAAATTTGAAGATAATTTTGAGCCATTACCGGAATGCCTAATGACCTCAATTTATTCCAAAGCCGACGGCACTGTGCAGTGGAAAGTGAGTTTATTGCCACAAGGTAAATTAACTCAGAACATCCAGGTCGACTGCTCTCACTGTGGAATGGCGACTGCTCCAGCAGTCATTTATTTATTAACTCGTTTAGTTGAGCAATCTTCTCTCGAAAAATTCACTCCTTATATACTAGAGAAAATTTTTTTAAAAGGGGAGTTCGAATCCGAAGTATCAAACATCTAATTTTTGTAAAAATTTCTTTTTAAAATATAAATAAAAACGTGAAGAGTTTCAGATGACTGCAAACAATGATCTTCCTCGCTATTTAGACTCATTATTATTTAGCCGCTTAAAAGCCCGTTTAACCTTCTTTTAACAGCATACCCACTAACATTTCAGCGTGTCGTATTATCGACTCCTCTGATATAGGGTTAAATCCAAATAGCATTTTACATTCCGACTCAAACGAAAAAATGGTCGCACTGGCACTGACCATAATGTAATACCAGTGGGCAAATTGCTGGTCGGTGAGTTTGAGTTCTTTGGCAATGTATTTCTTGATTTTAGTGACGCTTGGACGTACATGTATGTCGGTAAGGTAGTGAATTCGCCAACTGTCTTGTCGCGCTTCCTGACTCATTAGGCGACTTAATTCAGGATGTTCGGCGTAATAACGTACATGAAAACGAATCAATAATGCAACGCTTTCACGTTTAGACACCTCTTTGATAATCACTAGGCGTTGCTCCAGTGCCACATTTAATGCCTTAAATATATTGTCCGCAACCGCCTTCCACAGTTCATCCTTGCCGCCAAAGTGGTAAGCCAACATGCCACGATTTACTTTGGCTGCGGTTTCAATATCTCTTGCCGAAATCGCGTCAAATCCTTGCTCAGCGAACATTGGCGTTGCGGCGTTCATTAAATCGGTGCGCGCAGTTTCTGTTCGCTCCTGAATACGACGACTGCGCTTAGGAGCTGCACTTTCATTTTTAATTGTATTTTTAGTCATATGACACCTATTTAAAACAAGGATTATTTTAGCAATGAAAATACTGCAGGAGTTAACACTTTTCAACTCTAAACTTGTTTATATGCAGACATTATTAAAAATATATTCTCCAATTAAATTTTTAATAAACTTAATTCTGCAATAAATACAATTTTTAACTTAAAAACATTATCAAGTTATCAACTTAAGCCCACATATACACGAACATGAGCATGTTTTATTAGATAAAACCAGTTGACTGACAGGTTTTATATTGATAGATTTTTAATTACTTTAGGTTTGCTACAACAATAAATTGAATCGGGTAAATAAAATGACGGTTTATCGGTTACTCATAAACGGCGAACTTATCGCTGGTGATAATACCATGGCGGTAATGAATCCGGCCGACGAAACGCTGGTGGCAAATAGCCCTCACGCTTCTCTCAATCAATTAAATCAAGCTGTCGCTGCGGCTAAGGCGGCATTTCCCGATTGGAGTGCAACACCAATGGCCACTCGGCAAGCCTTGCTTGCCAAGGTTGCTGAGGTGGTAGAAGCCCATGCCCAAGAGTTAGGCGAATTGTTAGTACAAGAACAGGGCAAGCCGATTGCTGATGCAGTGATAGAAGTGCATGGCTTTGTGACTTTTTGCCGATATTTTTGCGAGCTAACGTTACCCGTTAGAATATTAGAAGACAGTACGCAGCGCCGCGTAGAAGTTCATGCAAAACCATTAGGTGTGATTGCGGCCATGGTGCCTTGGAATTTCCCATTGATATTAATGGCCTTTAAATTATCGCCCGCTTTGATAGCCGGTAATACCATGGTGTTGAAACCCGCGTCGACCACCCCGTTAAGTACTTTGCGTATCGGTGAGTTAATTAAAGATATTTTACCCGCCGGTACCCTGAATATTATTACCGACAATAACGAACTGGGCGCACCGCTGACGGCCCATCCCGATGTCAATAAAGTTTCGTTCACTGGCTCTACGGCGACCGGTTCAAAAGTTATGGCGGGAGCCGCCGATTTGATTAAACGCATTACGCTAGAACTCGGTGGTAACGATGCGGCAGTGATCATGGCGGATACCAAACTTGATGATGCGCTCCCCAAAATATTTGGAGCAGCCTTTCATAACGCAGGTCAAATTTGTATCGCGGTTAAACGCCTGTATGTACACGACAGTATTTACGACGATGTTTGTGATCGGTTGGCAGTCATGGCCGATGGCGTTGTGATAGGCAATGGTATGGCAGAGACTACCACCATGGGCCCGTTACAAAATGCGTTGCAATATAACAAGGTGAAAGCGCTGATTGCAGAATCCCAATCTCATGGCATTCAAATCACGACTAAACAAACAGTGCCCGGTACAGGTTATTTTATTCGCCCAACTTTATTTAAAGACATTAGCGAAGGGACACGCTTGGTCGACGAAGAGCAATTTGGCCCAGTGTTGCCCATTATTCGCTATCACGATGAAGAGGCGCTATTGGTCAGTATAAACTCGAGTATTTTTGGCTTGGGTGCTTCGGTATGGGGCGAGAATAGCAAAGCGGTTTATCACTTGGCCAATCAAATAGATGCAGGAACTGTTTGGATAAATAAACATGGCGAGCTAGATCCAGCAATTCCCTTTGGTGGTGCCAAGCAATCGGGCTTTGGCAGTGAATTAGGTGAGTCAGGGTTGGCCGAATTTACCCAAACTAAAATCATTAATATCGCGAAATAAAAATAACTACATAAAAAAGAGCGCCAGAGATGTTTACCCCAAGCCCTAATAAGTTATACACCATGCCAGCACACTTTGGTGAAAGTGATCATAATCAGCAAGATACCGTCCCCAATGGGTGGTATCACGATGTCACAGTTATTGCGGTGCCATATATTACCGACAGAGAAGCAATCGCGCGGTATTTACCAGCCGGATTTGAGCCCACATCGGTTCCGGTGATCACCGTTTATTACTGTTGTAATAAGCAAGTCGATTGGCTTGCGGGTCATGGTTATAACATGATCGGTGTGAATGCTTCAGTGATCTTTAAAGGCAAGAATGAAACCCTAGAAGGCTCATATTGTTTAGCCATTTGGGAAAATTTAACCGACCCCATTTTGCGCGGCCGTGAGGTGCAGGGGATACCAAAAGTGTTTGCTGATATTCCAGAGCATTCAGAGCGATTAGGAAAACTGGCCACCAACGCCAGCCATTTTGGTCATAAGATTGTTGATCTTTCTATTAAAAACTTAACCGCGTTAAGTGCTCAAGAAATGACAGCAATGATACAAAGCCAGCTCGGAAAAGATCATCCAATGGCGTGCCGATACTTGCCAAATATTGGCGTGGATGGGGCGGCACTGAACGAGGTTACTACGTTTCCAAGTGAAAGTTTTCATCGTGAAGTTTTTGTGGGCGAAGGCGAGGTGGATTGGCACAGTCTTACTTGGCAGCAAAACCCGACTCAGTTTCAGATTGTTAATGCCATCGCTGCGTTGCCAATTATTTCGTACTTACCCTCTGTGGTGTCAAAAGGCAGTGTGAATTTAACCTTAACGGATCGCCCAACGCGAGTACTTAATGTATGACTCTCCCTGAAATAAAAACCGTTTGCTTTGTCGGCAGTGGCACTATGGGGTGTTACAACTCACTTATCGCTGCGTTGGCAGGTTATCAAGTGATTTTGTACGATGTGTCAGCGCAAAATTTAGCGGCTACTGATTCGAAATATACACAACTTGCAGAACCGATGTTAGCGGCGGGTACGATAAGCCAGCAAGATTTTACGCTGGCTATGCAACGAGTGACCTTAAGTGGTGATGCGACAACGGCATTAGGCTCGGCAGATTTAGTCAGTGAATCGGTGTTTGAACAGCGAGATTTAAAACGCAAAGTGCTTAAAGTCATAGAGAATCATTGCCAACCCCACTGCATCATCACCACTAATACGTCAGCATTGTTAGTTTCTGAACTGGATTCGGCACTTGAGGATGGCGGTCGATTCGCAGCGCTTCATTCTTACCTTAGCATTCCATTAATGGATATTGTGGGTGGCCCACGGTGCGAGACCAAAACATTGCAGACGTTAGTGCGCTATGTGAAAAGTCTACATTGCCAGCCGTTGTTGTTGAATAAAGAATATCCGGGCTATTTACTCAATGCATTATTAGGCTCTTTTCTTACCGGCGCAATTTTATTGGTCGCTAATGGTGAGGGCACTATTGAAGAAATTGATCGCGCTTGGTTAGCTCATAGTAATGGTGCGATGGGGCCTTTTGGCTTAATGGATTATATCGGTATAAAAGTAATCTATGACAGTTGGGCGGATGAAAAAACAGAAGCCTACGAGCAAGTTATTTCTAAACGAGTCAGCGCCTATTTAAAACCTTTTGTGCAACGAGGTGATCTGGGTATGAGAACAGGAAAAGGTTTTTATGGCTACCCACATGCCAGTTGGCAGGCACCTGAGTTTACGCAAAACAAGGATATACCTAAACGACTTTATAAGGCGTTAAGCACGGCCATCATACAACGGGCCATTTTGGTATATGACGCGGGTGTCGCCGATCGGGAGATGATTGATCAAACTTGGGTGACCGGCGTTTCAATTGCAAAAGGACCGTTCACCATGCTTAGCGAATGGGGTGTTACAGAATTTGATGCATTATCAAAGACAACACAGGCTGCCATTGCGTTATGTTCAGAAGAGCAAGTGAACGCCATTCAAGGATTTATCGACATCGCCCCTCAGCCATAGCTAAGCGGGCATAAGTTTTAATGATTGTGCCTAATCTTGATTCGGAGTTTCTATGGCACTTTGAGGGCGTTAGCGCCATAGGAGAATACTTGTAATGCAAGCTTTCCTTAAAAATATTTATCACAATAAAATGATGGGTGATTATCATGTTTTTTGATCCAAATGAAGAATATCTCATGCCCGTTTTTTTCGGCCCTATTCCTCGCAAGGTGATAGGCAGAAAATATAACGATGTCACCAGCATTATTGTCTCTTATCTCACCGACCGCGAGCAGCTTGCTAAATATATTCCGGCGCCATTTGAGGTGGGGGAATTGCCGATTATTACTGTTTCATATGCCTGCAACAAAGGGGTTGAATGGCTGGCCGGCCGGTCTTATAACCTGATCGGCGTCAATGCTTCGGTGAAGTTCAAGGGCAAAGAGGACCAATTGGAAGGGGCTTTAACCCTGGCTATGTGGGAAAACCTTACCGATCCTATCCTAACCGGTCGTGAAATTAAGGGGATCCCCAAAATCTATGCGGATATACCTGATCACCAGATTAGCAATGGTCAGTGGCGGGCCAATGCCAGCCATTTTGGCAACCAAATTCTCAAAATAAGCGCCGATAATCTTACCCCCCTGAGTGAAAAAGATATTGCTGAAGCGAAAAAGTCGATGCAGGGAAAAGACAATTGGATGGGATACAAATACATCCCGAATCCAAATGGCGTTGGCCCCGCAGTGAGTTACCCCACCCTTTTCCCATCTGAGAATATCGCCACAGAGGTATGGCTTGGGCAGGGAGAGGTTCACTGGGAGCACCTAAGCTGGGAGCAAAATCCAACACAATTTCACATTATTAATGCTTTGGCGGATTTGCCAAATCTGGGGGTTATTTACACGGCCGTTACCAAAGGCACCACAGAACTGGAGCCAGCTGGAAAACTCATTCGAGAGTTAAAATAGCCTTTGTTATAGGGCTGATAGCATCAACCCCTAAAAAGAGATTAATAAAAATGAATCAACAAGATAGCCAAGCTGCGATTAAAAACAAAAACATTCAGCAAGTGACCATTTTGGGGCAGGGAGTCATGGGAGTCGACATCGCCCTTACGTTTGCTATCGCAGGGTATGACGTTACGGCAGTGGATCTTTTTGAGACGCAACTGGTAAAGGCGGCAAAAAGAGCAGAAGCCAATTGTATGCAGATGGTCGCAGGCGGTCTCCTCGATAAAGAGCAGGCTCAGAGTGCGCTGCAGCGTATCAATCGCTCAATGGATTGGGATGCCGCCATTTCCAAGGCAGACTTCATCATGGAGGTCATTCCTGAGGATATGGCTCAAAAAAAAGCGCTTTTTACCCGCTGCGACAAGCTCTGTGCCCCGGAGGTGATCATCGCCTCTAATACCTCTTCCATGAGTATTACTCGCATTGCCGAGCAGATGAAATATCCCCAAAGAGCAATCACTGCGCACTGGACCATCCCTGGGCATTTAAGTCCTTTGGTGGAGCTTGTGTCTGGTGTGCAGACCGCCAAAGCGACAGAAGAAAAAGCAATGACGCTGTTTCAGGAGATGGGAAAACACCCCGTGATCTGCAAAGACACCCCCGGTTTCATCCATAATATTCTCCAAGGGGCACTGATCGGAGCAGCCATGGGCCTGATGGATGCGGAAATTGCCACCGCCGAGGAGATCGATAATGTCGTCAAAAACGGCTTTGGGCTGAGACTGCCTAGCGTAGGACCCATTCAATTCATGGACATGGTCGGGCTTGATTCAATCGCTAATGTTGGGGAGTATCTCGCTGAGGCGTTTGATGACCCAAATTATAGATCGCACCAACGCATCCGCGATAAAGTCCAACAAGGCGATCTGGGCGTTAAAACCGGTAAAGGTTTTTTTGAATACCAACATGCCGATTCAAATAAGTTCTGGGAAAAGGTCAACGATGGGATCATCAGAACGTTGAAAGCAAATAAGCGGAATTAAAAATTGTCATCAAAGACTTTCATCAAATTTGGATATAAATGGCATGCAAGGGATAGCTCGATGGCAGTTTTCGTTGGCTGATGAGGCCGACTATTTAAGATCCAAAAGTGCCATTACATCAGTGCTGCCGTATGCCGTGTCATTTGAATGACAGCCGCTTTGGTAGTCGATTAATAATAATTGTTCATGCGCGGATAGGTGATCCCATTGACCGATACAATATTCACGATACGTGAAGGTTCATTAGCTTTTCCAGCGAATCGTAATGTCGGTAATAAAAGTTTGCTAGAAAGGAAATAGATTTCACATTTAAATCCATGGCCTTATCCCAACCCGACTCGGGAAATTCTTCAAGCCGCGATCCCTTAATGCACCTGAATTATTGATCAGCATCTCATCTGCAAAAGGATCAACCCCAGCCATGGTTGATAAATCAGATTGAATGGCTATGCAAACACCAAAAACGGATAATTCAGCGGCGGTTTGCTGTGGCTGCTCAAATTAGCGCGCGGTGATGCAGGTTTTAACGCCGTTTTCAACAAAGCCACGGGCAATCATTGCGCCTATTCCGCTTCAACCACTGGTAACCACTGCGACTTTTCCAGCAACCGAAAATAAATTATTCATAGTATAAGCCCTGTTGTTCATAAAACGCTTACTTTGAAGCGCTTGGAGTGAGGTCGCATTATGTTAGAGTTTTATGATGAATGTACCTTCACCTGCCTTATAAAAAGTGATACATGTTGGTGGGTACAAAACAGCTTTTGTGAATTATGCCAGAGGTTTTAATTCTGGCATCTTGATAATCAAGCTATTTATTTCGATATCATTTGTGTAATACAGCCGTTCATTTAGGGCTCAAATCCACACCCAACGAGGCCGCCGCTTTAGCGACATATTTGTTAGTTTGCATCCAACCAGCTTTCAGCTCTTCTGCATTAGTTTGGTCTTCAAGGGTATCCCAACTGGCTAATAGGTTTTCTGGTGTTTGTTGCTCGGGCGATAAATAAATACCGTCAGTTTCTTTGATGACAGCTCTGGCATATCCCCCTGCTCCGCATCCCAAAATAGTGCGATTAGGTGCGTTGTTAGCCACTAACGCTAACAACCCAGTAGTAACCGATTCTACTGTCATCAGTTCCAATACACGTTTGTCTTTAATCAGCTCTTCTGTCATAGCTGTTCGGGCTGTAGGTGATAAACAATTGACTTGAATATTATTTTTTTGCCCTTCGATACATAAGGTATTCATTAACCCTACCACTGCCATTTTAGCTGCACCGTAGTTGGCTTGACCAAAGTTACCGTATAATCCCGAAGACGAAGTGGTCATGACTATGCGTCCGTAGTTTTGTTGCTTCATGATCCCCCAAACAGCTTTACTGCAATTAGCAGACCCTATGAGATGCACATCAATCACCAGTTTAAAGTCTTCTATGGGCATATTTGCAAAGGATTTGTCCCTCAATATGCCGGCATTATTAACTAAAATATCAATACGGCCCCATTTTTCCATGGTCTGATCCACCATGGTCTGCACTTGTTCCATATTGGCAACATTGGCTCCATTTGCTATCGCTTCGCCACCCGCCGTTTCAATTTCAGCTACTACGGCTAACGAACCCTCAGACAATGTTCCATCTGTTGCAGCCAAATCATTGACCACCACTTTTGCACCTCTTGCTGCCAAAGCCAATGCGTGAGAGCGGCCTAAACCTGCGCCTGCGCCTGTCACTATTGCTACTTGGTTGTCGTATCTAATTGTCATAAGGTTCTCAAATATTAAAGGGTTAATGTAAAGGGTTAATGTGAAGAGCTAATGGAAAGAGCTAATCGATAAGGCGAACGTACGAGTATTTTACGGATTAATGATGGTCATAGTTAGCCATTGTGCAGTCAGTGCTGGTTTGTCTGACGAATCAATCTCAATAGTCACATCCCAAGAAAGCAAGAATTGCCCAGGTCTTTTTTCAAACACGTTAACCAACAGCATATGTCCCCGAATTTTGCTATTGACGTTTACAGGCTGTAAAAAACGAATTTTATCAAAACCATAATTTAATCCCATCAGAGTATTTTCAATATTAATCCCAGCGTCATAGGCAACGGCCGACAACAAAGATAGGGATAAAAAGCCATGGGCAATAGTGCTGCCAAAAGGTGTCTGCTTTGCCTTAACGGGATCAATATGAATAAATTGATGATCGTGAGTCGCATCAGCAAAGGTATCTATTTGCTCTTGAGTAATAGTAAACCATCGTGACAAACCGGTTTCTTTCCCAATATAGTCAGTTAAGTGTTGTGCTTGCGTTGTAATTGCCATAGAAAAATCCTATATCTGTTCGATTGTTGAATGCTTAAACCAAATTTTGATAATGGGCTTTTAACCCTCGTTTGTCGATTTTACCCGACCCTAGGCGGGGTAACTTTTGCTCCACCAACCAAATTTTACTTGGCACTTTAAAGTGAGCAATCAAATCTATAAGAAACAACTTTAGACTGTCTTCGTCAATTTCTGCCATACTTTTAACGTAGACAACTGCCCCAGGCTGTTCTCCCAAACGATCATCTGGTAAAGCAAACACTGAGGTTTCAATAATTTTAGGGTGCTGATACAGTGCAGATTCAACCTCTAAACAAGATATGTTTTCACCACCTCGAATAATAATATCCTTGATCCTGTCCACAATATAAATAAATCCGTCTTCATCTAAAAACCCAAGATCACCTGTCTTAAAATACCCGTTTGAAAAAGCAGCGTCTGTCGCCGCATCATCTCGCCAATAACCACTAATATTAGCAATACTTTTTATCGCAATTTCACCAATCTGGCCTTGAGGCAATGATTGATTAGTATCGTTAAAAATCTGCACGTCGACAATAGGCGGCGTAGGTAAACCCGCACTTGTTGGTTTGGCTAAATACTCAACTGGACCATTGACTGCGCCCAATGCATTGGTTTCAGTTAGGCCATATCCACAGCTAGGGTTACCTTGGGCAAACGACTGACATATTTTTCGAACATGTTCGGGTGCTCTTGCCGCGCCACCCGCACAAATGTCCAATAATGACGTTAAATCATATTGGTGTTTTTGTGGATGATTCATCAACTCCATAGACATAGTGGGCACACCGTTAAAATATGTCACGCGTTCTTTTTCGATAAGTATTAAAGCCAGCTCAGCATCCCAATAAGGCATCATTACCGTTTTACGACCAATCAGCATGGATAACAAAAACAAAGTGTGGCAACCCGTCACATGGAATAGCGGCACCGTCATCAATGCTGCTGGAGGATATGCAGGCTCAACATTCGCAGTACCATTAGCTATGCCCGCGGCGGCCCCCAGCATTAGCCAAGTATTTAAAGCGGTTAATATACTTTCATGGGTGGAAACTGCACCTTTGGGGAAACCGGTAGAACCAGAGGTATAAAATATACTGGCAGTATCGTTAAATAGAACATCGTCTGATGAAATTGTATCTGTGCTGGGGTTATTACAGGTTTTGTTTTGGGTGTGACTTGTGTTAACACTTTTGATCTTGCGCATCAAACACAAATCATTGCCTTGTTGCTCATTAGGCCTAGCTATCAGACACGGCAGGTTAATTTGTTGAAGTGACGCTTGAAGTATGTCGTAACGTTTATCGTCTGTTATCACCAG
>Ga0115005_10004640_pt1 | contig 10843 bp, 6 predicted proteins | sample ArcOceMetagenome_FD_87163 | JGI IMG/M metagenome (GOLD analysis project Ga0115005, IMG submission 87163) | Marine eukaryotic phytoplankton communities from Arctic Ocean - Arctic Ocean - Greenland ARC118M Metagenome | ecosystem: Environmental > Aquatic > Marine > Oceanic | place: Arctic Ocean...
AAACAAGCCAATTACAGCATGTGCGTGTAGAATGTCTCGGACTCACCTTAACAGGAAATCTCATTGCCTTCTGCCTTGTGTTGTTTTTGAGCTGTTGCGGTACGAGCATGCCGCCGGTGGTTGCAAAGGGAGAAGGGCCTTGTTGAATATTGACATGGGCATGTTGGTGGCGAGGGATTGCCCGATGCATTCTGGACCCGCTGGGCATAGCTCCAAAGGCTCCCATGGCTCCCAGGTGAGGGTGGTTCATGTTCATGATGTGTTGTTCATGGGGGTTTGTGTTCTCGATATTGTTCATAGTATTACAGTTACTGCCCTGCTTGGTAAGGCTCGCCAGTGCGGCCGCGGCAGTCATTACGAGTTCAGAGCTTGTTTCGGCGTGAGTATTATGCGGGTGGTTCGTATGCGTGTGTTTCATGAGTAATCCGTTACCGGCAGCTCCTGCGGACGACACGATTGTTCCGGTCTTGGGATGACGTTCGCATTCGTTCATGCCATGACCATGGCCCACACGTAGTCCAGTAGAAACGTTGGATGCCATGTTATGCTTGGGAGAGGTATTAGTTTGTGCGGGTGTGTTGGAGTTGGAGGTTGGAGACGACATCTTCGTTTTATGGTGTGATACTGAATATCCTGAAGACAGTGATGTTTGACCCTTGAGAAGGTTATGGACAGAGAATTTAAGATCGAAGTCTAACAACAGCGTGGAGGCTCTCACGACTCTCTTTCGTACAGTCTCAAATCAGTCACCCGAAACGTCCAAAGTAACTAAAAAGTATGAAATTTTAAAAGGCCTCTTTCCTGTAAACTCACCAAAGAGTGGTTTCTTTCCTGGCTTACGATGGTGTAATCCATCCCTAATTGCAAACTAGTTTGTACAGTACAGGACCGGTGGTCTGGTTAACTTCAATGTTGCCCTCCACTTGACAGACACGACATTTATACTGTAAAGAATTAACCCTCCAGGGTCTGATTTAACGGACGCATGGCAAGACCTCCGGTGCTTTTGCCATGTTTGCGATTTTTCGATAAGAGACTTTGTCAAAGTTACAAGCACAGTTTCTTTTGAAGACTGCATAGACTGAAAAATAGATCCAAGAAAATACAGTATGTACAAGTTCTTGAAGACCTTCAACTTGTCGCTTGGACGTGTTATTTAAAGGATGTTTCCAGTTTCTAATGCCCTATGAATTCTGTATGTCAATGGATTGCAATTTCTAATGCCCTTCGTGTATTAAATATTCTGAATACATCTTACTTTCGTTTATTTTAGTTCAGTAGGTTCGGTTCTTTGAATTCGGCCCTCCTCGCGTTCTTGGAAATGCCGTTTTTCTCCTGGAAGTAGCACTACATTACCAGTACTACGTGTAGACGCCTTCGGTATCAATCCTAAACGTCATGATTCTTCTTCCAGAAGAAGATAATCCAAATCTTTGACTCCACCGGCATTGTAAATCTGTCAATATCATTTGGAAAGAAAGATGAGACAAAGATTTAGAAAGAATTAGCATCTATATTTGAAAAGCTTGAAACATTGATGACTCATCGTATCTCTGCTCTCTTCATCATTACAATCATTGTATGATATGATACACTTCTTACCCTTGTATAATCAAGTCTTTCCAGGGCATCTTTCGCCGTCTTGGCACGGGCACCACTTTTGCAAAAGATAATGATCGCAGCTGTGTTGTGGTGGGGTGTGGATGATATTATTAAAATGAGAACCAGGCAGGTTTAGGAGCGATCCGATCAAGATTGTTTTTTAGTAACCAAACAAACATGGAATTGATGACTTTCATGCGAATGAGAACCTCACGCAACATTCAAACATTCTAAGAAGGTTATTGTGCACGAATGAGTCTAGCGCGTCGGGGGGGGGTTCGCATTGAATCAATCCCTCTGCGAATTTGTATACCTCAAGTACATACATAAGGAACATCCAAGAATCCGACAAAATCAACTATAACTTACCATTCTTTTGGGGCATAATTTCCAAGGACATTTGAACCAACTCTGTAGCATCCGTTCGAGTGCAAGGTGAGGAAATAACACGGAAAGGTCCTTTCAACGGTTCCTCCGCAATTTCATCCTGACCCCGAACATCCAGGAATACTACTTCTTGCGACGGCGACGACGAAGATGAGGAATTCACCAATGCCATGATTTCTTCTTTAGTTGCAAGGCCTAGTTCCTTGGCTCTTTCCTCGTAATTCACGCCAGTCATTGTATTGATAAGTAGCTGTAGTATTTTTTTCTGGCTTCCGTAGTTTTTGTAGAGCTAACAGGAAGCAAAGATAAGCGAAGGCACCTTTTACAGGACTGGGTATGATTCTTCCTTCTTTCTCGGAGGATTTCTAAAATGTTTTGCCGAGTATGCATCGAATGCTGTATCCCTTGCTATCGATTGATGTGGCCCTTTCTTTGCCAAATATAATTTTCAACGGTAGCCGGGATCGCTATCGGCACGGCGATGTTCTCATGTTGCAATTTGATGACTATCGGAGTCTTCAGTACTTTGTCCGCCGTGACTTTCTTTCGCACTTCATGAACTGAAGTAGGAAGCAAAGAGAAGCGAATGAATCGAATCGAATCGAAGGCACCCTTTATTGTTCTTCGGACGGTGTTTCAGCTTGTTTCTCTTGATGGGAGAAATGATTGATGTGGCGCTTTCTTTGCCAAATTTAGTTTTCAAACGGGGCCGCGGGATGCCGGCATCGGCAAGTGCGATTGCAGGCTCGGATGTTCTCAACCATCAATTTGATGACTACCGGAGTCTTCACCGTCCGGGGACTATCTTATTAATTCTCTTTCGATGTCATCCATCCATCCGTTTTTGGCACCACCCGGCGCGGCACCAGATCTGGCACCAGAGGGGTTCACAGTATTTTATTTTTACCCCCACATTTTGTCCTCTCCCAACATGATATGGTATGGGGAGAGTGCTCGAAATCAATCTGAAAGCTTCGAAGAAATCCATCGTCGTGAAATTGATGATGATGGTTGTTGATGAGATGATGTACATCAATTCAATCAACGAGTAATTCAATAAACAACTACCAGGCAACCTGTCCAATTGAATCCGTCATTATTCATTGGGCTGAGCGATAAAATAAGATATTGGAATCAATCAAGGTTGAAATCAAAGCCGCGTGGACCGACGTAAGAAATTTATTCTACATAAGCTAGTGTATCATACGTGTAATTCATCCATTCCAATAAAATTCAAAGACCCGACGACGCAAACCAAGACAAGACAAAGAAATTCAAATGGAATCAACCACTCAAAACCAAGGTCATGCCTACCACTACAATCTCCCACCGCATTACATGGATAAAGACGGTGTTCCCCTTGTGATCAAGTATGCAAATGATAAAGCCAGGACGATTGTGGAGACTGCCTATTCCATTCAACTATCCGCGGAATTATTTGTGGGAGGAGAACATCGCGATCGTGGGACCGATGAGGCTACAGGCTCTGCGGCCGATGGAGGCGGCGGTGAGAATGAGAATGATAACGATAACGATGATAAGTCTGCACTGGTAAGTTTTTACATATATTTATGATTTTATTTCTATTCTTTTTGTGATGCATGGATGTGTATACTCATGAATCAATCTTTCTCCTTTCTCGACTGCTCATTGCTCATTGCTCATTTTCCATTCTCCCAAAAAGATAAAATTGGTGCAAAAATGCAACCGTCTTTCATCACTATTGTCATCACTGGGGGAACTAAAGCATGGAGGAATTTCACAATTGGATCTATGTCAAATCATGATTCACCTCTTGAGGCTCTTATCCGCAACCGTCGTCATTGTTCGAGATCCAGATGCAGATGCAAACAAGAGCGAAACTGAAACTGAAACTGGCAAGGATCATGCAGAAATTTATTACGACAATGTTGGGTTTTTATACGATACAACTAGCAAAAAGATGATTCACAATATCAACAATGCCGCAAATGATTCGGAGGCGGGTGGAAATAATAATGCGGAACAACTAGAGACGGAATCCTACCTATCTCAACCATTTGCACTCCCTACTCCAGCGAGAGAAAGTCTCTTGTCGGTTGTCATATCCCTGCTCACGACGGATGAGCTCCTTCGAGCAGTTTCGAATACCTCCTTCCGTGCACCAGCAGATGATAATTTTGATGTACCGTTTAATGGTGACTTACTGCTTGTGATTAATTGGAAGGCTATGCTGAGGATGCTTCTGAGGACATCGCCATATCTGGATGAGAACAAGTCGGGTGGGGTTCCGTTAGATTCCCTCTCGCGTCAGAGTACAGTGTTGAAGCGGACGGTACTCTTGATTCGGTATTTACGGAGATTTTACAATCAGGGTTTGGAGGTGAAGGATAATATTCTGACAGATGAAACGGCGCACGAGGTGTGGGATATGGTTCAGTCGGACTTACTTCATCAGACCCATACGCATGCATGCTATCGCGCTCTTATCATCATGTATCTATTCCAACCGAGTCGATGTTCAAAAGAATTTTATATCAAAGTGGTTCCCAAATGGCTGGAGAGCTGGACTTCAATTGATCGATGTCCAGATTTTGATTTCCTGTGGCTTACCATGTTTTGTCGAGCGCGGAAATACTTGGGCCCGGATGATTATGATTGGGGTACTATCCGGAGGAGATTGTTGACACTGTGTGGATATTGGCTTCAAATACCAGTTGGAGGAAAGTCGAGTGACAAATCATTTCCAACAGCTGCCAAGGCTAAATCGAGGAGTATCCCCGCTCGGTTGAAAGCTTTTGTTGGGAATCCATCTTCGTATCAAGAGGGTGTCGATTTTGTGTCGAAATTGTCAAAGTTGTTGATGTTTTGTTTGGGTAAAAATGATCATCGTCTAGACAAAGATGCCCAAAGTACACCGGCGGTGGATAGAGATGCTAGCCAATCCATATCTGATGGGACGGAAGATGTGCTACGATTTCTATCCTTTGTGTCGCCCTACTTTCACCCGTCTAATACCGGTGCCTGGACCTTCCCTTTGGGCGTTCTGCTCCATTATATCTCTTACGAATTCTGCCGCCGATTAGCTAGACAGGCAAGTCAAAAGGCAATCATGAAGAAGTATCCGCTATTGGCTGTAAGGGTTGGTGAAATTGAGCCATACAAGGAGAAAAATGCATCCTTTCTCCCCGATAATGAGATTGTGCTCGTTCTTGATTCCCTATTGCCACTTTGTCAACAAACCCTGTACAGCAAAAGTTCGCAAGTCGCTCGAGCAGGAGAATCCGCTTTGCTGTACCTTACGCAAATTGATCATAAAATCTGTCCAATGTTTCTTGATTTTGCCATGCGAGCTCTCGATATTTCTTCCGTCACTCTCAGCCATCAAGCTCCAGCTGCTCTGTCTGCTTTGTCGAGATTAGTGCCCCCGTCGCTGAAAACAAATCCATCTTTTTTCCTAGAGCGCCTGCCAGAAATTTTACGTTTGACTTTAGCAGGTATCGATAGCAATGACCAGAGTAAAACTGTCAGAACTCTTATATTCTATCGGACTTTAACATCGTGGATTCCCATTGGTAATCCAGCAGCTATGAATTTCTGTTCTTCATCCTGGGCTCAAGAAAAAGGTACTTGGGGGTTCGGAAAAGAAATACCAGACGCAGTCAGAGAGGTTTCTGACTCAAAAGAATATTGGGCTGCTCTCCGCAGTCTACCAAAGAATTCTCTGCTATATCAAGCTGAAACCGCTTACGAAATGGAACACGAAGAAGAGAAGGAGAGGCTTTTGAATTTGTTGGAAGAGGCAGCATTTGCTTTAGGAGATTGGGCTCTTTCTTTTCTTGAAAGAATTTACGATATTCTTCGTGCAGCCGGCGAGCAAGAAAAGACCGGAAAGTCGCACGGAATTGCGTCCAGGCACTCCTCTGCTGATGCATCTGAAGCTAAGCACTTCACCATGTTATTGAAACAATGTCTTTCTCAAGTATTCTCAGCGATGGACGACAAGAACTTTTCATCGGCAGCTAATTCTGTCCATTCGTTCATACAAAGTGAGACACTTCCACTAGCTGTAAAGTATGCTTCTATTCTGTGTGAGGCGGTGTGTGCCACTCGAACCGATGGAGATAAAGGCAACCACAGTCCTGGCCTGGACATTCTCCTACCACTTCTGGTCCGCGATCTACCCTCCAAATCCAAGGCCACAATTTTATATCGTGTTCGATGTCTTGCAGGTGCTATACGGCAGTCTGGATCGAGCGCATTGAAACATCGGGAAGAAATCTTTTCAGTGCTACGGTTTACGCTATACGAACAGAGCGATAAGAAAATATTCAAAGCAGGTTGCAAGATGCTTCGCCACTTACTTTCATCGCAGTGTGAATCGTACCCAATTGCATCAGATAGTTGCGCACGTCTATCAGAAAACCATCCACTTGGAAAACCATCGCATTTGAGCAATGATCACGTTCGTTGGCATGTACCAACAGGCAAACAGATTGACTTTGCTGCAGAGATCATTACTGAATTCACTTACAAAAGTATCAGAAGTCTATCTATATCGTCAAATAAAGCGGGGTCCATTACCAGTGACTTTCAGACTGGACAGAATTTCGACTTGTTAAAATGCCGCAACTGCCTAAAGATATTGCGATATTCATTGCGTGGAGCAGCAGGAATACTTCCAGAACCTGATCAATTTGTTGAGGACGTTGAAGATACTGCGAATCGCTCCGATCCCAATGAAATTTCAACTTGTACATTGTTAAACTCCGCCTCTACAACAACACAGAAACTTCTGTATTCCTCGAGAGTGGTCCTCTCAAAGTTTATCGTGACATTACTTTCGCTAATCGCATGTGGATCAGAATCTGCAATTGACAATGATGTTGTGGATGTTGACGGGACAGAGACGAATGTAATGCAAAAGAGGACGTTGGAAAATATGATTGCTTCAGATGCTAAGATTTGCAAGGAAGCAATTCAAATCTCAACTTTACTTTCAATTCGACGTGGGTCCTCAACCCATTGTCAGGAGACAAAAGCAACCTGGAAACTGCAGAAGGGTCTTGCAACTGATCGTGTGCTCAGTACCGCCAGAGAAGAAATCTGTACAGTTCTACGGAAAGCAGGGCGCATGAATCCCCCCACTTTCATCCTATACAACGATGGCGAAGAGGGAGGTAAATCATATCCAAGGCGAATGCTAATAGGTGGGGTGTACATCTTTCTTCAGATGATACAGAGGCATTCTAGCTTCCAAATTCCTAGAAGACTTAAAGATGAGAGCGAGAAGAATTATAATAGCGAGGAGAAATCATTCACCTTTGAAACAAGATTCGGAGATCTGAACGCTATTACTTCGAGTTACTTCAATTTCGAAGATGGCGTCTATCTTGCACATTCGTTAGAATCTACTTTGCCTTTCTATGAGGGCATGATAGATGGAGGCTTCGCACTTTCATGTCATACAAATGCTCAAATTCGAACGAATGGATCTCGGATGGTAGAGAATCTTTTCACAAGATTTGGGTGGTTTGCAAAAGATAGGGTGGAAAGGCTCATATCATCGTTATCACTGGACGACAAAGGCCGGAAAGGACAATATGGTTTATTATCAAGTGCGGACCTTAGCGCCATCGATTCAACTTCATCCCGCAAGAGACTCGCAGAAGTTCTGAAAGGAGTGAGTAACCTTTTGCACAATTCAAAGGTCAATAAGGAATTGATACAGTCGGAGCAGCATCGACTATCTCTCGTCAGAACCATGTGCAGGTCACAAAGAGTGATGTCCTTACTTCCTTCAGAAGAGATAAAAAAGATGACGCATTACTATCACGGCATATTTTCCAAGTATCGATCAAGACATTTCTCTCTTCCGCGGGTAGAAGAACGGGATATTAATTTGCGAAGACGGTACCTTGATTTTTTAGTCGGTGAACTTCGAGACAATGGAGATAACATTGAAGTATCGGGTGAATTCATTTCTGCCCATTGGAGAGATCGCTTAACTTCTGCCTGGTTCCTTTTTACCTTCATTGACAAGGAAGATATGACCGACGCCGTCTTTCTAAACACAATTTGGGATACGTGCTTCATTTGTTTGAAAGAGACTGGCCAACCGCTTCAAAAACTCTCATTAGGGTTGATCGGCAGGATGTGTACTTTATCTTCGACTGCGTCTCTGCAGACTCGTAGCCTTGAAAATAGATTATCTGATAGAGAATTTTGCGTTGAATTCTGCAAAGCCTTTGTATTCAATCACAAAGAAGACAGCAGTATTGGGGGTGGTCACAAAGCCCAGTGGTCGATAGGGGTTTCATCAATGCTAAAGGATGCTCAATCCAATATTGCTCCTCGATCCATATTTCCATTTAAACGAATGGGGCGCAGTTCTGGAACTCTAATGATACAACATGCCCAACTTTTGAGCTCGTTACATCTTATCGTAGGGAGAGAATGTGCAGTGAGAGCAGCGAACCACTTTCTTTCGTATGCAAAGGAATTGGCATCTTCCCCGCCTTCAGAAGACCAGCGCAACCAAATATGTACCTCAGCTGAGGTATTTGCTGGAGTTTCTCATGCTCTGCTAGCGATGGGTGCAACCACAGATGATTGTTCAGAAACATGGGTCTCAATCCTCTTGCCATTCTTTGATAGTGTTATGGATATCATCCCTAGCAGCTATCTTGCTTCATTTAGTGATGCGTTGAGATTCGCTATCCAAAACCTCAGCCCACTTCAACAATGGCCCATAATCGACTGGGTAATTAAAAAGATCGAAAAAACACTTTGGAGGAGTGACGACGTCGAGGTGGAGAAGAGCGGTCTTGCGGCATCTGATGGGTTTGCGGAACAGTCGAAATGGGTAGGGATCATGTGTGCCATTCTAATGGAACTCGACAATCGCAATACAATATCCAAGTCGTGGTATACCAATGCTCTATCGACTGCACCCATAGAAGATGGGAACTCTAAAAGTACAAGCCACACCTTGGAAGAATGTTGGTCAAACATTATCGATCGTTTATTACCCCGTATGCTTACTGCATTGGGCCATCCGTACCAGAAATGCAGAGAACAAGTCGCCTGGTGTCTCTTCAATATATGCAACTGTTACTCAAAACTCAAGCAACAGTCTAGGCATTATTCCAGGGCTTCACCTGAAGGCAGCTTGACAAACCCCGGTGATTCAATACTGAAGTCCCTGAGCGTCTTGGCAAAAAATGTTGATGCAACTTCAAAGGAACAACAGCTCTGTTTGACTACTGCCAGATTTTTCATGTTCTATTGCTTGCACTACGGTGATAATAAGAACGAGTACGCTGACTTCATCATTCCGCTCGTACCGCTGGCTTTCGAGGCTATTAAGCCAGATAGTCACTCAGACGAAGCTGAAATCGATTCTGAAGTAAGGATGTTGCAAGCCCAAGTTATTAAGGGATACCGCTACAGCATTGCTGAGATAAGCGCCTCATGTTTCGTGACTTACAACAATACTGATGACATTACCAAAATATTGAAGTCGTTGGATTTGGTCTCTCATAATGACGCCTGGCAAGTTCGCCATGCAGCTGCGCATTTTCTTCGTTCCTTCCAAGGCTGTCACAAATTTCTCTTCACGGAACAACATACTAAGAAGACAACAAGGATCGTATCAAAGTTATTAGCTGACGATCGGAAGGAGGTTTCTGCAGCAGTAAGTTCTGAATCTATATATTTTTCAAACAATAGTTTTGCATTTGATGGAATCATGTGCTGATACAACTTGTTCGTACTGGTACAGGCTATGTCGGCTCTCACAGGTATCCTAGCATCTACGCCATCTCACACCGTCGAGAAAATGGTAGACAAGTTTGTAAAGAAAGCAAATAATTCAGTCATTAAGAAAAATAAAACACGAAAGGACCTCGAAGGAGAAGAATTGGAGAACGAGTTCAAGCGAGCCATCAAACAACAGACATCTGTATACTTTTTGTGTGCTTCAGTTTTATCACAGCCGTACGACACACCGATATACGTTCCAAAGGCATTAAAAGCTCTATCGAAACATTCTTACGAAAGATCGGCTCCATTTACGGTCAGAGAAGCAGTTAAGCTCTGCTGTCGTGAATTCAAACGCACGCACATGACGGACAATTGGGATCTTCACAAACAGCAATTCTCTCAAGATCAGTTAGAAGCTCTGGATGATGTCGTCAGCACGCCGCACTACTATGCGTAATTTATAAGTAATGATAAGTTGTTTTCAAAGGTCATTCAATATAATTCAAAGCTATCCATTATAACGTCTCTCTTTCCAACATAGCAAAACGTCTCTCCACTACAGTATGCCCTGGTATACATCAACAAAATATCAAATACTTATTCTGCATTTGTTCCATTCTAAGTTTTGGAATTGTGATGAATACATTTTTCAAAGTGGTCGCACTGGATGACACCATAAATTCTGATAGTTCCCATTATGAGCTTGAAATGGACCGCGAGAGAGAATTAAAACAGATGTTGCGAGCTGTTTCAAATATGGTTCACACGATTTACAGAAGACAGACATGAATGAATTCTACTACACGTAACACGAATCATCCATTATTTAAAAACGATTGCTCTCTATAAGTTAAATACATGTATAGTCACCTTCGGAATTAACTTCAGGAGACTTCAGCTTCACCAGCATGTGTAACCAGTCTCGTGACTTTTGTATCCAGCCGAAGCGACAGCTGAGGCTGGATACAAAAATCACGAGACTGGATACACAGTTGTACATTGACTATTATATTCATCGTCTTCATATTTATAAACTGAAGTTTGATTTTTTTCACTCCCTGGTTGGCTTCTTCCTCTTCTTCAAAGGAGTTTGAGTCTTTCTCTTTCTACC
>Ga0115005_10004641_pt1 | contig 10842 bp, 8 predicted proteins | sample ArcOceMetagenome_FD_87163 | JGI IMG/M metagenome (GOLD analysis project Ga0115005, IMG submission 87163) | Marine eukaryotic phytoplankton communities from Arctic Ocean - Arctic Ocean - Greenland ARC118M Metagenome | ecosystem: Environmental > Aquatic > Marine > Oceanic | place: Arctic Ocean...
GCAACTGCGAGACTAACCGCAACAGTTGCGGTCTCCAAAAATGGTCTCCCGAGGAACCATCCCAACAAAGCCATGAGCGCGATGACAATGCTACTCATATATGCCAAGGTTTTACCCAACTCGTCAATTTTAACTTGCAATGGGCTCTTTCGACTTTCAACTTTACCAAGTTCTTTCGCTACTTTCCCAAATTCGGTAAAATTCCCCACTGCAACGACGATGGCCCTCCCACGCCCGGAACAAACTAGCGTTCCCATGAACGCAATATTCTTCTGCTCTGTCAACGGTGGATTTTTATTACCAGTTGAAAATATGGATAGTTCTGCACAAGATTTAATGATGGATGTGTTCTCCCCAGTGAGAGAGCTTTCGTCGACTGCCAGCTCCACTGCGTCTACTATCCTACAATCTGCTGGAACGCGGCTGTGAAAATTATTGAGAGGTCAATTATTTTGTGCGGATGCTTTGATTTAGTATACTCAAAAAAGGCATTACAACTTACTCTCCGGTACTCAATAGAATTGAGTCTCCAACTACAAGATCCTTGGCAGGATAATGATCTCTCACTCTCCCATCTCTCATGACCGTACACGTATGCGGAACTAGATCGGCAAGTTTCTCGAGAGCTGCTTCACTTCGGTATTCCTGTACAGCAGCAACTATACATACAATTGTCAATGCCAACCCAATACTGATAGCATCCGATGTCTGCTTGAACATTAACGAGATAGCGGCAGACACCAACAACATTATATTGAGAGGTTCGTTAAATTGGGAAATGAAGGCACTGAGAATCGGATAAAAGCACGGTGACGATTGCTTCAAACATTTTATCTCCGGTATGGGAAAGAGGTTGAAACATTTCGGTCTGTCATCATCGTCGTCATCCTTGCCCTGTACAACATTTCTACCGAATAAGAGACGGAGGAAACGAGCTTGTTTCGTAGACCATCCGCGATTCATTAGATGAGGGTTGGTCTTATCCTGCTCGAGACGTAAATTTCCAAATTGAGCAACATTATTACTCGTATCGTGAAGATTAATGCCTTCGTTAGCTAACGCGAGGAGGTCTGACAGTTTATGGGCTACCGAAGTGGGTGGCCAGGAACATTCCTCTTTCCGACTGTAAGGGTAGCAGAAACCGTTTTCACCATCCATTTCGTTTGTAGATTCAGTTGAGACCAACGATGAGAATGAAAATGTTCTCGTTAGCGGCATCTATTCAATTACTCGATACTTATGCAACTTTAAGTTGGTTGATTTAGTGATTCTTCTTCACCAAGGTTGTGGTTGTGTCTTGCCTGTGTCTGATCTGATAAGGACGGTATTGATTGAGCGATTCCAGGCTTACTTGTAACTCTTCTTGTCGGGGCAATTTTGAAGAACGCGAGTTTTGTATTATAAAAAAGAGCCGGTAAAATGATTCACATGCGAGGTTGCCCCCTTTTTGGATTTATGATGACGTCACATAAGCCTTTTGATAAATCCAGTCTCACAAATCAATTTCAGATTGTTTGTCCGCATGACCGATGAGCGATTCGATTCAGGCTTGTCGGGTTAATTTGAATTGTGCGCGGAGTTTTGTAAAAAAGAGCCGGTGAAATGATTCACGGAGCGAGGTTTCCCCCTTTTGAATTTATGATGATGTCACATAAGTCTTTTGATAAACCCAGTCTCACAAATCAATTTCAGATTGTTTGTCCGCATGACCGATGACCTTTACTGGCGGAAGATGATATGACAGAGAGCCCCATACATGTATTATACGATATTCTTCTTTTAGTCGTTCTCATCATCATGAACTCACACCGGATGCTTCGGACACGACGATACATATTCATCTTTGGACTTGTTGGAACTTTTATATTCCAAATCAAACAACTTCAGCACCAGGAAACTGAAAGCAACCGATCAGCGCCTCTATCACGTAGAGTGGAAAGCACAGCAAGTATAAGTCAAAAGGATGATCCTACACATGATCATAATAAACCACCAGTGATGCATACCTTCTACGAACCTGATCCCAAGGGGTACTGTTGTGGAATGTTGGAGGTAAGAATGTTTACGACACAAAGTTAGTTGCAAATTTTCACCATTAAAAAACAGACATTAGAAAGATCAAATCTCACATACTCTTAGGATGGTCACCAGCGACTGCTCCATGCGTGGCAAAAATCTTGGCAAGACAAAGGTTGGGATACTGTCATTCTAACTAAAAACGATGCAATGCTGCACCCACTCTTTCCGTCACTTCAGGAGAAATTAGAATCCCTGCGAATTAATGAGTACAATAAAAAATGCTACTGGAGGTGGCTCGCGATGGCTTCTGTTTATGGCGATAGTGATGACGATAAAGGAGGGGGGTGGATGAGTGATTATGATACAATGCCCTTAGAACTAAACTCGGAGAATGGAATAAAATTGGCATCAGAAAATGATGGACAGTTCACTTCTTATTCTAGTCATGTTCCGTGCTTATTATATGGAAGCCGTGATGAATGGGATAGGGTCATTCTTTTGATGATTGAATTATTGCCAGAAAAATGTAATGCGAGGGCATCTGATATGTTGACATTCCTCAAAGTACGACAAGAAGTAAAAGAGGAAGGTGGTATTTTATGGCGTCACAGTGTGGTAAAAACATTCCCCTACAAACATGGTGAAGAAGATGATACATTGGTGGTTGATTGTGAGCAATGCCAAGGGAAACTCATTGCTCATTTCTCGCATAAGGGATCAATGGACACATATAGGAATGGTGTGTATCCAAAAGCAGTCAGTGATAAATTGGGAGTGATAAATGGTAGAGGAGAGGCAGCAAATTTATTTATGGATGATTATAGAAGTCAGTGTGAATCCAATGCCAACTATGATGGATTGAAATTGATGGATGCCTAATTTTGTGGGGCGACCCTTTCAATTTTGTGCCAGTCAATGCTCGTTATTGGATTTTCTAAACCGTACTTATTATTTGTTTGATGCCCCCTGTCTTCTTTTTGCTGTCGATATAACTCTTCTCGCACCACTGGCTACGCTTGGGTATATTTTGAGAGTTTTGTGATTTCGCTTGCGAGCTTGTTACTTTGAAACATGTGGGAGTCTCTAAACACATCAAAGACCGTTCATGTTACTCCCTTTTGTTTATGTCGACTTTGAGCACTCATGGGGTCTTGATTGATCATTTCAATTGAAAAAGCTTTTTTCACCCATACCATGACCAAGGATCTCCATTTCGGAAAAACAATGTACTCCTTCCAGATCATGCTGGCCCGCCTGAACCAAATTGTGTGACCTTACTCCCCCCCACACACACACATTATATATTCACACACACACAGCACACGCACACCACTCTAATCTTAGTATTTTCTTACGACTCGTCTGCAGGCCTGTAGATGGTTGTCAAAATTATTCAATGGTTGGCATTTCTGTCAAAAATGCCTGGGCTCGCGTCAGTGGGTCGTCTCGAAGACTGACAGATTTGGGTAAACCAATAGGCAAATGGTGCTGAGCCATTCTTGTGGTCGATTCGTCTTGTATCTTTTTCGCAACGTCAATGACTTGTTGACCTTCTTCATTTGAAAGTTTTTCTTTGAGTTTTTGACGTTTTCGTTCCAACTCTGCGGATTTCTTCGCATCTCCTGTATGTTTTTCACTTTGTGCCTTCAAGGAACGCCTTGTGACCAGGACGTTCTCTTTGATTGTTTCGTTGGTTTCCAGTAAACCGTCACCTTCTGATGTGTCATCGTTTGATGGAGATGGTGCCGATGCCTAATCAATCATGATAAAAAGTCAGTGTCATTATCAGCAAGGTTTCATTATATCTTTCCAAGATTCTTACCGTAACTTGGATTCTACAATTGTTTTCTCCGAGGTTTGGATTCTGTAGCTTCGATATTGATTCTCGTCTCAAATCAAGTTTCGGAGACTTCTGTGACTTGCAAACCATATCAATGCCACCAACTGCATTAAGCATTTTCCAGAGAATATTTTGAACAATCTTCAACATTTCAAGAGTATCACTTGCTGTGTCAATGGCGTTCGACGGCATGTTGTTATTTAACGCCGGTGCGTCACCATCCAGTAGTGTCGGGTGAAATGTCAGGAGCCGTTGGTAGAGCCCCATGCCTCCTTGGCGAAGGCCAACAAGTACAGCGTCAAGCCGACTATTTGTTGATTTGAAAATCTTCCCTTCTGATCTTTCTTTTTCAATTTTGGCACTGACGTCTGCTATTAAACTTCGATTGAGTTCGGTCTCCCCTGAACCGTTCGATCTCAATTGGCTGGATTGGTCATGAGAGGCTTGCAGCCTGTTCTTAGCCGATGAAAGGCGCTCTTCAGCTTCAATCTTTTCATTGATTAGTCTATCGCTCTGGTCTTGGCGACTTGTGAATTTCTCTACCATCTCTTCCAGGCTGTTCACGCCAGTCGCCCTTTTAATATGCATGAAAGCTTCTTCGGACGAGTCTTTGCCGCTTGATTTCATGTCTGAGTTCTTACTAAGAACCTTAAGCTCCCCCTCTAATTCTTTTATCATTTTCATTTTTGATTCCTTCTCTATTTCGTGTCCCCCAGTTAGTGCTTGCTGAAAATCTATCCGATTCGATTCTTGCTTGTTTCGCCAAGTTTCCATTGTCTCTGCATTTTCTACTTCCAGCTGCTTATTCGTCATTTCCTGTTCCCTGTGAGCCCTCTCTATTTCGACTTCTGGTAACATCTGTTCATATTCATGCAGTGCAACTGTCGCACTTGATTCTATTTCTCCTAGCATTTTCTGACAACGCTGTTTCTCGGTCTCGGCTGATGAGACCGTAGCAGCTAGTTCACTCATATGCGCATCAACAACCATCGAATTCTTTCTTTGCCTCAAATGCATATGATTAAGCATCAATCTATAATGTAAGTTCGCCTCCGATGCTTTATTCGCAGTTATAATGACGCTTTTCAATTTCGTTATTTTTTTCGCCTCTTTATTATTTCCTTCAACCATAAGGTCAAGCGCATCTCGCTCCCTCTTTAGTTCAATTAGCTCATCTCTTCTCTTGGCCAATTGCTCCTGGAGTCGATTAGTTCGGGCTTTACACTCGTTATATTTCCTTGCGCATACTTTTACTCCAGTATCTAGTGATTTCAATTGACTCTCTGCTCCTGCTACTTTGTTTGCGGAAAAATCGATTTGGTCCCTTTGTCGTTTGGAGATCGCATCACTTCTCGACGGTGCAACCTTTCGACAAGCATTTTCAAGATCCTTACGTGTAAATTTCTTCGAGTCAGATGTATTTGATATGGCAATGGGGGGGATGCGTTTTGATCTTCGACCGTGGTTCATGTTTTTTCAACTCATTCTACCAGTGTCCAATTTTAATCAACTCAGGCGGGTCCTCTGAACATTTGCGTTCCTACGTGAATGAATACTCAAGACTCGACTTATTTCACGGGTGAGGATTGGAAATGAAAGTACCGGTAGTACTTATCGCATTCAAAGTTCATTCCTCCTCTCATTTAAATTTAACCCCACACCCCGTCTATGTGAACTGCTTTGACGCTGGCAGACGGGCTTGAGCTATCGATGCTACTCCTTGGTATCTTCGATATGACCAAACGTTCACACTCTATATCTTTGCCGAGCTTTGCCTTTGTCCAACCGTGCCTCGAAAAGAGTGTCGTTTTGCCTTTCATTTGTGCTCAGAAAAGTTTTGGAGCCCTTTGTGAAATTTTTACGAGCTCAATTTTGCTATACAATTCTTAATTTTACTGTACTGCAGGAATACTGCTCCACACCTTTATGAAATCGTGGATCATGGTCAGTAACTGTATCCACCCACCCTACGGGTATCCTAAATTCGCTGGTAATCCCTAATTGAAAATGACACTCTGATAGACAGGGACCAAGTACTTGATATTAATGAATGCATCATCGCCACCGTGAAGTTCAAATTGTTCTAATGTGTCCATTATCATCTCACCCAAACCCCCTCTCTTCTTTTGGCCATAATCAATGCCATCGCCGAGATTGTCGTTTCTTCTAATGAATATATTTAATACTGGCAAAATTTGTCTGTAATACGGAACAAGCGCTTGGCCTACTAGATTTTGACCTCTCTCGTCACATTTCACGAGCGCCTGCAGAACCTTCAATACTTTAACTATTACACTTCTATTTCGAGTGTTTAGTGCCGTCTTGATGGGAATGATAAGTTGTGGTATGACAGGCAAAACTTTCTGAGATGCGACTTGCATCATGTCGTAAACACCCTGTTCCGAAAGAAATGCATAAGGTTCTTCGACTTCTCGCAAGCCATCAAAGAAAATTGGCAAATAGTGGTGAAAGTCCAATTGCTCAATAGCAACCTTCCACGCAATGCGATTATGAACTCCACCATGATCAATTTGGACAGGAAGATCTCCACGTTCATAAAAGCGTCGAAACTCAGTGTTGGGTGGATTGGGACGCTCGACAAAGGCACAAAACTCAACCTTTCGGTTTTTCACTTTTCCCTTGGGGCTGACACTTTCATCGGGGAACTCTGGTGGCCTATCGTTATTCTTTGGTGGAGCTAAGGTCCCCCCAGTGCCAGTCATTCTCCTCTGAAATTTCTGAGGAGATTTCTTCTCCGTTTTCTTGTTATAAGAGAAAGCACTTACATCGACTGGTCTTACCGGCAGCGCATCATGCCCCCCAGGCCGGGACTGTATCGGAAGCACGAGTGAGTGAACGAGCAAAATTTGGTTTGGTCAGATTCTAAATGTGAGATCTTTTTGGCTTACCTTGATCCCAGCAATATTTGTTGCATCAAAACATGATCCCGTTTCAGCAAAAGTTGGCATTTTCTGCCTCATTTTGATATCACATTTGGCTTTCTTCATCGTTGGTAAAAGAAGGAGACAATGAAAAATTCGTCCTCTCGGGTTTCAAATGTTGAAAATGTGACTCTGTGAAAGGCTTTTGAATCTTCACAAAAACCACCAGGAATTGGACGATTTCACCATTGTTACACGAAAATGGCTCCTCTAAACGACCCCTCTACAGACAACAATTTTATCGCAGGCTATCAACAGGTATACGTTGTGAAACGGAAAACTGTTAATGCTCCAGAGCACAATGAAGTCTTTTTTCAATGTGGTGAATGGTGTTATGACGGATTTGTAAAGCTTGACTTCGAAGGAAGAGATTTGACAGTCCAAGAAGTCTCAAATATCCCACGAGAGCTCCATCGTCATCAAGATGATCTTTCCTTTCTATGCCTGTCGGAAAATGTCTTATCTGAGTCGAAATCATTTGCTCCATCATTGAAAATCATAGAAGACGCAAACAATTTCATTGTGGATGAGCTAAGTTCCCCTGGCATTATGGAAGAGGTGCAAAGAATTGGAAAAGATAAATCGTTCGATTCAACTCAATTCGACGAAGGGCATTTTTTTGAGCTTGTCGCAAACATTCCATCTGAAATGAAAGAGATTGAGTGTATCTGTTGTAAAACATATGTGAAGGAAGCATTGATTTGTGTGGTTTTCTTTGAGGGGATATTTTATTGCGTTCTTCAACATGCCAATGAAGATCAACCTCTCTTGGACATTTCATTTCCAGATATAATGAGAGAGGGGAACGGTGCCACCCTTGCAATATACGATAGTAGAGAGGAAGAAAACGACAGTGATACTATATCATGGGTAAAACTTTCCCTTTGGCAATCGGTTCCGGTTGAGAGTCAAGTCTTCAAAAACGCTCCAGCCAGCTCGACAGTATCACTCGCTACGAACACTTATGGGCAGAGCTACTGTATTCTCAAGCCTAATAAAGCTGATCGATCAAATAGAGACGTTTTATTCCGATTTGGAAGTTGGTGTTATAGTGGCAGAGCAGAATTAATAGATACTTTATGTATCGAAGATATACCCCTTGTAATCCCAGCACTTCGAGCACAACAGAACAAGCTCGCATTTTTATGCCATTCTTCAGAGATGTTGACAGACAACATATTTACTGCACCACTTGCTCATATCTCGGAAATCACTAATTTGATGGAAAGAGAAGTAATCGCATCAGAAGGTGCTCTCGTCGCATTGCAGAAGCAATCGATGCTCGATTTGGATGAAGACCCTAAACACATGTTTTTCCAGTTTGAGACAGTTGCCAACAATGTGCTCCAAAAAAGCCACATTGATTGTATCGCTACAAAAACTTATCGTCCGAACGGACTAGTGGTGATGAGTATTTTCTTTCGTGGCACATTCTACGTTTGTTTAAGCCCTGGGGAAGAGAACCAGCCGCTTCTAGATAGCGCATTCCCTTGTATTGTTCAAGGGAAGGGGTATCAGATCAAACAGTATCCTTCTGGGCTTTCTGAATGGCCAGAGTTACGAAAGTTATCTCTATGGAGAAATGCAGAATCACTGACATCGAAAGAGGAACTTGAGGTAAAGTCAGAGAGAAATGACAACAAGCAAGAGATTGATATGGACGATGAAAAACATGACTTGAGCGACAGTAAATCAGTACACGTACCGCTTGATGAGAAGGAACGAGATGAAAAACCAATTCGCCGATCTGAGCCAAACCAAAAACCCTCGACAATGAATGTTGCTGAGCCGAAATCTAGTGATAATAAAAATAGCAACCCTCTCTCTAAAGGCGAAAAAGTGACTCGGCCATCATGTAGAAGGAAAACTAGCAATCTAGGAGCCTTTCATCATTTAGCACCATTGAAGAAACCTTCGAAACTAGAAGAACACATGAAAGCTAGCAAGAGAAACGATATCTCCGGCAATAATCCCCAATGGCATAGTGACGGTAGACCAATAAAAACCTAAAGTTAATTATCGCTTACGAGTAGATGTTAATTATCGCTTAGAATACTTTGCATCCACGCTTAGAATCTTACCGTACAGTGCTCTTATTAGTGTCAACATTTACATCTCTTTTCGTTTGCCTCCACCTACACTACTGTAGTGACTTCCTTGATATTTGACTCATTCTCCTACCACCAAGAAAGAGAATACTGTGGTTAAAAAAGTGAAGAGTGAGTTTCAGGAGCCACCGGTCAAAGCTTTGTTGAAACAAAGACATTTCTATCAATATTAATACTACACGTACACGTACTGTACGAGTACGTGTAGTAGACCAATGAAAGCGCAGAAAACATTTCAAAAGAGCACACAATCCGAATTATGAGCAAATTGATTCTAATTTAACGCATCTTTCAGTAAAGCCTTGACCGAATCTACGAATATTTCCTTGTCATCCTCTTCATTGGATAAATTGTGGTTTCCTGTCTCCAAAAAGAGAGTTGTAACAGCATCAGGGCAACTATGACAATCAGTATCAGGATTACCCTGACTTGTCATTGCAATACGCAGCCGTTCCAATAATTCCCTTTTGTCCACAGAGGCAGGGACATACTCATCTTCACCCGAGAAGGCCACCAATGTCTTTAACCCAGTTTGATCACCCCGCTGGCCAAGGTGCCTCAACCGAAGCCCCAGCTGTTCATCCGTGAAATCCGATGAAAAAAAATCGTCATCTCCACCAACATCTTGCAATGATAGAAATCTAGCGGCAGTAATGGGAGCCCAGAAAGCAGACCTGGGCATCATCTCCTCCTCCTGACCCGATGCTTCCAAGGACTTGGCGTGCTCGATATGTTCTTGGTACTTTGACCCTTTCATGGCCGATTCCCGATCACTAACTGGCGCCTGAAGTGCAACAACCTTGACTCTCTCCATCAGATCTTTCTCTCCATACTTCATGAAATGGACAGAATTCTGACATCCGGTGCTGTGTCCAACGAAAGCAAATCTTTCTGCATTGCGATGCTGCTTTAGGTACTCCATCAAATGACTAATTTCCTCCGTGTCACGTTTGAGAGACCCATGTCCAAACCCTGTTCCACTACTAGACAACATGGGTTGAACCAATGACCACCCTGATTCCTGACAAGCAGACTCTAGGTTTTTAGTGTAGGGAGTTGGTATCAGGCCGTCGCTGAGACCGCCGACGAGGATGCATTTGTTGGGCGATTCCTCGAGATTGGATGATTCAGATTCAAATGCGACCAAACTTGGGAAGCTTTTGTACTGGAACAAGCTTCCACAGAATGTTCCGTATGGGGATAATGGTATGCGTGGAGTGGATGGCATTTATTTATTCGTGTGCCAGCTGCAGCTTCTCGTAAGTGCAGATGGTTTCTATGATATGATGTGATGATGAATGATGAATGATGATACAGTACCACTGTTTCGACAACATTTGTTGCTGTGCCATCATCTTGAATCTTGATTGCCTTTTTGCCTTGTGCACCCCTCCCTTTTCGAATTTTATTTGAGGGGTTCTGATGGTCTTGGAAGTCAAATTGCATACATCACGAACAAGAACAACACAACAGTGTAAAGTGTAAACAACACAATAGCTCAAGTAATCAATGACAGCAGTAGATTCGATGAAACAGATTAAAACCTACAGCACTGACCGGAACTAAATATACGAATACTGGTACTAGCATAAATATGATAGCACGATGGAGGAAGAAGCGAAGAGAAAAGGCCATAAAAGAATCCACAGTTCTTCCTAGCACATTCCAGCAGCTATTCCAGCCCAACGGTTCTTTCACCTCGCCCCATTCACAATCACAACTCCCTGCTGGCTCTCATGTTAGACAAACCCCCTGGCAATCACCAAAGCCAGGTTCTATCAATTGTATTCCGAGAATGAATGGCGTTAACCCAAACACAGTCGGTTGTACGACGTTTCTCATGGTGAGCTAGTCTTGTATTCTTGTTTTCTCTTTGAATGATGCTTGATGCTTGATGCTTGATGCTTGATGCTTGATGCTTGATGCTTGATGC
>Ga0115005_10004643_pt1 | contig 10834 bp, 6 predicted proteins | sample ArcOceMetagenome_FD_87163 | JGI IMG/M metagenome (GOLD analysis project Ga0115005, IMG submission 87163) | Marine eukaryotic phytoplankton communities from Arctic Ocean - Arctic Ocean - Greenland ARC118M Metagenome | ecosystem: Environmental > Aquatic > Marine > Oceanic | place: Arctic Ocean...
CTCTGAGCTTTCTGCATCAAGGCTATTTAATGATGATACTTTGCATCTGATTGGTCGTAGACACCTTAAAACTAATAATTCGTGGTTACACAACAGCCAACGTATGGTCAAAGGCACAAATAACGGTTTGTCCAGGTGTACGGCCCAAATTCATCCAGATGATGCGGGTAAACATAATATTCATAATCAACAGATGATCACCGTCACTTCTCGGGTAGGTAAAGTGTCACTACCCGCTGAGATAACAAAAAATATCATGCCTGGGGTGATTTCAATTCCTCATGGATGGGGACATAATAAAAAAGGTAGCCAGTGGCAAACAGCTGAACAACATGCAGGTGTCAGTGTGAATGATTTAACCGATGAAATGGTGTTAGATGAGTTGTCAGGTAATGCTGTTTTAAATGGTGTACCAGTAACGATTGAAGCTGCTTAGCCAAACATAAAAAAAGCCCGGAAAACTTCCGGGCTTTTTTATAACATTTTTAATCAGAAATAGAAGATTATCTATTTCTACCCATCTGATCATGACTACTCACCCAATGGCCAGCAATAACAGCACAACCTAACGAAATATCACCTGCGAGCACTGTTGCAGCAACAATTTCAGCAAACTTCTCTGCTTTGCCTTTACCTACACAACCTAACATTTGAAGGCATTCGTTTTGAGTGGGTAACCCTGTTCCACCACCAAACGTTGCCACAATAAGAGACGGTAGTGTGACCGACATATAAAGGTCGCCGTTGTCTAATAGTTCATGTGACAACATACCGGCATGAGATTCCACAACGTTTGCTTCATCTTGACCTGTGGCGATATATAAAGACGCGATGCCATTGGCTGAGTGAGGACCGTTATATGCGGCCCCTGCCATTTGCGCGCCAGTATTCGCTAACACGGAAGCACCAGCAAGCATTTTGGTGTCAACTTTCATGACGCGGGCTAACACCTCTTTTTTAAGTACTACCTCAGCAATTACTCGTTTGCCTCTTGAGTGCAGCATATTAAGGTGAGAGTGCTTTTTGTCGGTATCCATATTACCTGACAACATATACATACAAGGGATAGGCGAATTGGCTTTTATCCATTCACAAGCAACTAAGGTGGCCTTACCTACCATGTTTTGCCCAGCGGCATCGCCTGTGGTGTAGTTAAAGCGTAAATATTTAGTTTTAGACACAGACCATTGCTGAATATGTTCAAGCTTACCGACACTGGTAGTGGTTTCTGCGGTTGCTTTGATTATCTCAAAATTTTCTTCTATCCAATGACCAAAGTCTCTCGCTTCACGAGCATCTTTAAAAATAAAAGCGGGGGCCCGTTGCATAAAACCTTCAACAACAGTGGTTTTTACTCCCCCACATTCATTGATCACCCGCATTCCACGACTATAACTGGCGACCAATGTACCTTCGGTAGTGGCAAGAGGCACGTAGAATTCGCCTTTTGCATGCTCGCCATTGACTAATACTGGACCTGCGACACCAACGGGCATTTGCACTATACCGATAAAATTTTCAATATTGCCTGGTAATACTGCCGGGTCGATACTAAATTGTCCGGTGTGGGTCAGTTCTGCACCAGTTTTTTGTTTAATAAATTGTCTGCGGACTTCGGCCATTTCACTAGTATGGTCATTTTCTGAATTACGGGGGATACGGTTATCATCACTCATTAGCTATTCCTTCTATTTTATGGTGTGATTTAATATACAACATATTTAGATAAATCAGTATAATATTCACACGGTTAGCTATAGATGACAAAGGAAATGTGATGATGAAAATCAAATAGTTGGTATTTAATTAATGAATGGGCCTACTTTGTTTTTGTTCGATTATTGGTATCTCGGCTATTTTTTATAACTTCATCGTCCACAGGCATGCTAGTAGTTTTGGCCAAGCGGTCATAGAGTAATACGTTGACTGTAGCTGCCAGATTCATACAGCCGACTGTTGGGATATAAACAACATGATCACATTGATCCACTATCTCTTGCTCAATCGACCCATCCTCAGGACCAAATATATATAAGGAATTTTCAGGGTGAATAAAATTAGGCAGTGGTGTTGCACCTTCTACAAGTTCTACAGCTACTTTCGTAAGATTTGTGTCAGTTATTAAACAAATTATCTCATCAACGTGACTGACTTTAATATCTAAATGTACATTTTTGGTGTCAGTTTGGAATGCTTTGGCCCGCGCATATCGCACGCCTGTATATCGGATGCTTTGTGCTTGATAACAACCGGCAGCACGCAGAATACTGCCCATGTTTTGTGGGCTTTTGGGATTGATAATAGCTAAGTGTATTGGCACGTTACTGTCCTAGTATATTGTCGATGCTGATTAATTCTTGTTGAGTAAATTCTAAATTATCTAAAGCCGCCACACAGTTCTCAATTTGACTGACTTTACTCGCTCCGATAATTGCGCTTGTAACAGCTTGATTGTTTAGTACCCAAGCTACCGCCATTTGTGCCAGAGATTGTCCTCTTTGTTCAGCTAGTTCATTGAGTTGAATGACTTTAGCGACTTTTTCTTGACTGATATTATCTTCGGTCAAATAAATTTGTTCGCTGCGGGAGGCGCGTGAATCCTGAGGGATACCTTTAAGATACTTATCTGTTAAAAAACCTTGTGCCAAAGGAGAGAATACAATTGAGCCAACGCCTTCTTCTAACAAAACATCGGTCAACCCGTCTTCTATCCATCTATCAAACATATTATAACTAGGCTGGTGAACCAGCAGAGGTGTGCCTAAATCTTTTAAAATACGCATGGCTTGTTTGGTATGAACAGGTGAATAGCTAGAAATACCCACATACATGGCGCGACCGGAACGTACAATATAGTCTAACGCTTGCATGGTTTCTTCAAGTGGAGTGTCGGGGTCATAGCAGTGTGAATAAAACACGTCAAAATAATCAAGCCCCGTGCGCTTAAGACTTTGATCACAGCTAGCGATCAAATATTTGCGTGAACCACCAATTCCATAAGGTCCAGCCCACATATCGTATCCTGCTTTACTGGACACCAACATTTCATCTCGATATGGCTTGAAGCTTTTTGTCATAATCTGACCAAAGGTTGATTCGGCAGAACCAAAAGGAGGACCATAATTGTTGGCTAAATCGAAATGATTAATACCTAAATCAAATGCACGGTGCAGCATGTTTTGGGCATTTTGAAACGAGTCTACAGCACCAAAGTTTTGCCATAATCCTAACGATATAGCGGGTAACTTAAGACCGCTTTTACCACATCGACGATAAGACATGTTTTTATATCTATTGCTAGCGGCAAAATATTGCGGATTAGGATCAGTTTTTATCATTAAAAGTTACACACCATGAAAATTTGAGCTAGCCTAAACCAAAGTAAACAAATTCTCAATTTACCTTGCACATATTGTGACAACGTTTAAAGAAAATTTGGATACCACCTAATTGGGTATTTTAATTTAAAGGAATAATAGATGAAATTTGATTCGTTTATACAGTCGATAGATATGGGGCATTGCCAGGATCAACAGCAACGCGAAGCATTATTTGATTTAGTATTATATTTGATTGTTGCTGATGGAGTGATCACAGAACAAGAAACTAAATTGATGCGCAAATGGCTGGACACTATTAAATGGAATTCCGATGTAACCAAAAAAGAATATTACACCACTGTATTGCTAAAATGCTATGCCGCTATTAACACTAGCAAAGGTGACGACTATTTAACCCACAGAGCCAAGTTGCTGATTGATGATGACATGAAACAGCAAGCTATGCAGTTGGTCAGAAGTGTTGCTATTGCCGATGGTGAATTAGACGCAGCAGAAGAGAAGGCTATCAACGTGTTATCTGAGGTCCTAGATAAGTAAAGCTGTAAGTATTGATGGTGTTTAATGCTTGTATTTTTTCTAGGGAAGCCTTTAACCAAAAAACTAGTTCAAACATAAAGTCAGTGATTAAAAACACAATTAGGCTGGAAGCGTTGCCAATGTTTTAGAAGTATATAGCGGCTATCGCTAGGAATATTAAAATAATCCATCTATTAAATTTATTCATTATCTTTTATGTCTCTTTAAATGCTTATGACTTGATTGATAATCCGTTTGCTTTTGGTGATCATTTTGATAGTTTTTGCTCTTAGTTTAAGCAGTAACAAGTAGGCTAACGGTACCAATACCAAACTGGTTAATGTAGAAAATAGTAAACCACCAATAATTGAAATTGCCATAGGCGAATAGGGGGGACCGTCGCCACCAATTCGGGTGCTGCCTATTGCTAATGGTACTAAGCCTAATACTGTTGTGGCCACGGTCATTAGTATTGGTTTAACACGCGTTAAACACGCTTCGATGATCGCTTGTTGTACCTTATAACCCCCATTGATTAGCTGATTGATCCTATCTACCAGCACAATGCCATTGTTTACCACTATTCCCATCAGTATTAACATACCAATCATGGTCATAATTGACATAGGTAAACCTGCCGCAAATAATGCCCAAAAAACTCCCGTCATTGAAAACAAAAGTGAGGTGATAACGGCTGTAGGTAAAAGTAATGATTCAAATAAAGCCGCCATCACAATGTAAATCATGATTAAAGCTAATAACATATTAGTTTGCATGGCATCTTCGTTTTGATTTTGGCGTTTAATGCTGCCATCAAATGTCCACTCGTAACCTGTGGGTAATTTAATATGTTGCATCACACCTTCAATTCTTTTTTGTGCACTTTCCAAGGTAAAACCGTTTTGTAAATTACCGCCAATAGTAATCGAAGTTTGTCGATAGCTACGGTTAATTTCTGCAAGCCTTGGTTTGACAGTCAATTTAGCAATCATATCTAATGTGACATTTTTTCCTGACTCACGGGTGATAGTTAAGTTTTTTAGAGCGTTAACTGAATTTTGTAACGCTTGGTCGTACATTAATCGAATACCCACTTCACCGCTGTCGCCGTAGCGAAAAGTGCGTAGATTAGTTCCGCGTAATGCGGTAGACACAACGCGAGAAATATCACTGGTATTGAGCCCAAAACGAAAGGCTTTTTGCCTATCTATGACGATCTGTAATTCCTTTTTTTGCCGACTAGTATCCGTTTTGACTTCTGACAACCCTTCGATATTGGCCAATATGGGGATAATTTGTTTAGCGATTTGTCCAAGTCTCTCAGAAGAGTCGCCGACTAGAGTCATTTGAATGCCACCGCCGTTTCCTTGATCCCATTGGAATGAAGGTTTAGCCCTGACAAACTTAGGTAAGTTTTCAGTGATCTGTTTTTTGACTTCAGACTGTGACACTGGCAGATCATCTATTAGGGTAATACCTGATACAGCAAAACCTGCAGTGTAATAAGTATAAACCTGTTTGATATGAAAATTCTCTTGATTGGCATACAGGTATTTTTCCATTTTACTAACGGTCTTTTCTACTTCCTCTAAACTAAAACTGCCTTGAATATCATAGTTCATCCACACTCGACTTTGGTCGTCATTGTTATCATCATCACTGGTAACGTATTGCATTGGCAATGCTGTACTAGCCAAGATCAAAAGAGCAATAAAGCTGGTTTTCCCTTGATTTTTAAGTGACCAAGTAAGGATTTTTTTATACCAAGTCGCAATTACACCCAAGGGTTTGAGGTGATTGTTCGCGTTTTTGACTACCTTCGTTTTAAATTTGGTAGAAAGAAGAGGGATAAGAGTTTGAGATATCAATAACGAAGCAAATAATGAGATACATATTGTAATGGCAACATGTTCTAAAAAGATTGTGATATTGACTTTAGCTCCGACAATATTAGGTAAGAAAACAATGGCGGTGGTGATTGTCCCTGCGATAACAGCCAAACTTACTTTACCTACTCCCGCTTTTGTGGCGGCAATAACATCTGGATTTTTTGCTTTTTCCTGTGTAATACTTTCAGTGACTACCACCGCATTGTCGACCAACATACCTACAGCTAACATCAGGCCCATCATCGATAGTATGTTAATGGTATAACCCATCATGTACATGCAACCTAAGGTAATACAAATACTAAAAGGAACTGATAACACAACCAGTAAGGTACTCGTTACATCACGTAAAAAGGCGTAAAGCACGAGAAGTGATAATAAGGCACCAATCATGCCTGCAGTAAGTAGGTCAGAAAGAGAATCGGTGACACTTTCTGCTTCGTTTTCCATAATATATAAATGAATGCCGTTAAACGCTGGATTTGAATTAGCGTCTTCAATCACCTTTAATACTTCGCTGGCCACCTCAACCATATTACTGGTCGACTCGCGATAAATGTTAAACCCTACAGCATAGGACTGATCAAGATGACGACCTTCAATACGGTTGGGTTTTTCATATTTAACCAAAGCAATATCGCTAAGTCGTACGCCCTTTTTAACTATTAGGTCTCGGATTTCCTGCATGCTTGTAAATTCACCCTGAGGATTGACTGTGATTTTTTGCTCAATATCAGCGTCAATAAAACTGCCTGCTGTAAGTGAAAAGTTGGCATTACCTAAAGAATTGGTTAATTCGTTAATGTCTACTTGTAACGCTGCCATCAGTTGTTGGTCTAAACGAATGGAAATTTGTTTTTTTGTGACACCATATAATTCAACTTTAGACACACCAGCCACTCTTTCGATGGGGCGTTTTAAGTTACGATCAAGCAAGTCGTAGGCGCTAGACAAGTCTCGCTCACTGGATACCCGTAAAGAAAAAATAGGCATGTCGTTGGTGTTAAATTGATAGACCAATATCCTTTCTACGTCATTGGGTAAGTCCGCCCGTATGGCATCTATTTTTTCTCTGGCCTCAATGCCTTTTGCTTTGAGGTTTTCATCCCAAGCAAACTGTAACTGAATTTCAGCTGCATCTTCAGAAGAGCGAGAACGCAAACGTTTGATGCCAGACATAGTTGCCAAGGCTTCCTCTACTGGCCGTGTGATCATCTTTTCCACTTCAATCGGCGTTGCATCACTATAGGGAATACGAATAGCGATTTCAGGAATATCGATGCTGGGAAATTTTTCTAGTGATAATAGTTGACTGGATATAATGCCAAATACCAACATAGACAAAAACAACATCATAATAGTGACTGGACGTCGTATGGCAAAGTCCGCTAATGCTGAGCCGGCACTTTCAAACTTATCCATGAACTATCTCCCCATCATCGGAGTTAGATGGCAATGAAGCTGGTAATGTATCTGATTGTTCTGCAAATTGTTTACGGTCAAATAAACTGTATATCACGGGGATAAAAAATAAGGTTAAAACAGTGGCAAAGAGTAAACCAAAAATAACGGTAACGGCCATAGGTGTGCGAATTTCAGCCCCATCTCCTAATCCTATTGCCATGGGTAATAAACCTAATGAGGTGGTAAGAGTGGTCATTAAAATCGGTCGTAGCCGGCTTTGCGCGGCTTCGATAATAGCTACTGTTTTCTCTAACCCTGAAGCGCGTAATTGGTTAATTCGGTCAATTAACACTATGGCATTATTCACAACGATACCTGCCAGCATAATGAGCCCAATAAACACCACAACGCTGATATTAGTGCCTGACAGGTATAATCCGTAAATAGACCCTGCGCAAGCTAAAGGTACCGTAAATAAGATCAATAGAGGGTGTAATAATGACTCAAATTGAGACGCCATGACTAAATACACCAAAAATATCGCCAGTATTAAAGCAAACTGCAAAGATTGAAAGCTGTTTTCCATCTCTTCACTCTGACCGGCTACTTTAGCCTGCATGTTTACTGGTAGTTTTAATGTATCGATATGTTGTTGAACGGCTAATACAGCTTCACTTAAGTCACCGTAATTTAAATTGGCTGAAACCATAGCCACCCGCTCTTGACCTATACGTGTAATTTCACTAGGACCGATTGACATAGTAATATCTGCCACGGCTGCTAATGGAATAGAGGGGCTAGCGCCAGGATTGACGATCATTTTTCCAATGTCAGCAATTGAATCTCGTTGATTTTTAATTGTCCTAACTAAGATGTCGACTTTACGATCTTCAATACTAAATTTAGTCGCGACTTCGCCACCAATTTTTACAGAGATAAGTTTAGATACATCAGGTGCATTGATACCAAGTTGGGCCAATTTTGAGTGGTTAAATTTAATTTTAAGTTCGGGGTTACCTGATTGTAATGAGGATTTCACATCGGCGAATCTTTTATCACCTTGCAGAATACCTTCCATTTTTTGACTATATTTAGCAAGGTCTTCAAGATCATAACCGACAATTTGCACCGCTAGAGGTGTAGCAAAGGTAAACAATGCCGGTGTACCAAATTTACTTTGAACCCCCGCTTGTTGAGACAAATAACTACGCATATTGTCCTTCACTAATTGAGTTGCCTGAACAGAACTATCATTTTTCATGACTACATTTAATTTCCCCCAATATTCACCACCTTGACTGGCTGATACATTCATTAAGCTTCCTGTTCCAGCCAAAGCATAGGTGCGTTTAACACCTACCAGATCGGCAGTGAAAATGGCTAATTCGGCAATGACTTGGTCGGTATTTTCCAATTGGGAGCCTGTTGGCAAGTTAATTTCCACATAAAATTCACCCTGAGACATGTCAGGGATCAGCTCCATACCTAAATTAGGTAACAACAGTACAGAAGCCAATGAAACAGCTATTACTGCAGTTAAAACCAATAGTCGAATACGTAATGCTTGTTTAAGGGCATTTAAATATACTTTTTCTATTTGCACAAAAATTTTGTCGAACACCCATAATATTGGACGGAATAAGGTGCCAAATACTTTGCTCAATAGTCTGAATAACAAGACGATTAGGGAGGTAATAACAAAGGGAATAAAATGGAAAACCAATTGAACGCCCCAGTAAAAAGGCAGGGATAAGTAATGAATAAACCAAGTAAACGTTGTAGTTGGAAGGATCTTTTCGGAACCTTCACCTAAATCTAAAACTTGTTTATTGTTACCTGTATCAGTTGATTTTTCTCTTGCTGCTAACATGGGTATTAATGTGAGTGCCACAACGAGTGATGCTGCCAAGGCAAAGGTCACCGTTAACGCTTGATCACTGAATAGCTGACCGGCTATACCTTCAACAAAAACTAACGGAAAAAATACTGCCATGGTTGTCAATGTTGAAGCAATGATGGCCATCGATACTTCTTTAGTGCCTAAAATGGCAGCCTGTTTGAAATCTTTTGTTTTAGCTTTGTGCTGAGCAATATTTTCTAACACCACTATGCTGTTATCGACTAGCAAACCAATCGCCAGCGCTATCCCACCTAAACTCATAATATTTAAGCTAATGTCATTACCATACATAAGGTTAAAGGTGGCGATAATGGAGACAGGTATTGAGATAGAAATAATCAATGTAGACCATATGTTTTTTAGAAACAGATACAACACCAACATCGCCAGTAAACCACCAATTATGGCCGCTGATTTTACTTCGTCAATAGCACTGGCGATAAACCTTGATTGGTCGTAAACCATCTGTAATTGATACTGGCTGGGTATATCATCTTGCAATTGGGCTATGCGAAATTGTATGTTTTGTGCAACTTGTACTGTATTTGCGTCGCCTTCTTTATAAATGGCTATTTCAACGCCTTCAAAACCATTAAATCGGTTCATTGAAGTCGGCTCTTTATGAGCATCTTGCACCGTGGCAATGTCGCCTAAACGAATGTTTTTATCTTCACGATTAGCGATAAATAAGTTGCGAATATCGTCTAAGGTTTGAAACTGATTTAAGGTGCGTACTAAATATTCTTGAGAGCCATCTTTTACTCGGCCACCCGAGCTATTAACGTTTTCGTCTTTTAAACGTTTAATGATCTCTATAACTGTAATGTTCAGTTGACTGGTTTTTTGTTGGTCAACAAGCACCTGTATTTCATTTTCTAAGCCACCACCGACTTTGACAGAAGCCACACCCTCGACTGATTCAAGTTGACGTTTGATTTGTTGTTCGGCGTATAGTCTGAGCTTTTTAATACCTTGGTTTGTTAATGCTAATTGATGGCTGTCTTTGGCTTTAGTGGTGTTTTGTGTTGCTAGGAACTTTGCACCTGTCGCATTATCTGTAACTTCAACACCACCTAAGCCAAAACGCATGACTGGATCTAAACTAGGATTAAAGCGCAATAATAATGGTTTTTTTATATCCAAGGGTAATTGTAGTGTGTCAAGCTTTTCACGGACTTCAAGACTGGCTAAGTCCATATCAGTGCCCCACTCAAACTCAAGTAACACATCAGATTGACCAGCCTTTGAGGTCGAAGTGACGGTGCGTACACCTTTAACCACACCTATAGTTTCTTCGATGGGTTTGGAAACAAGTTGTTCTATTTCGCCTGGTGCTGCGCCAATATAATCTGTACGGATAGTCAGTGTAGGGTAGGACAATTCAGGTAACAGGTTTATCGCTAGGCGCGATAATGAAACCATACCAAATAAAATAACAGCAAAAGTAAACATCCATACTGTGACTGGCCGTTTGACCGCAATCTCAACAATGTTCATAAGACCCCTTAACCTTTAGCTAACTGTCTGGTGGTTTCCTGGGCTAGTTCTAAGGTTTCGCTTTGGCTAACGTCATCATTAACAATGTCAACAGAGGCCTGATCCCTAAGGTTTTGATGTCCGGTGATAACCACTTTTTCAGTGCCTGATAAGCCACTTAATATTTCTACCACTTCACCTTCTTGATAACCGACCGTGACGGCTTTTTTACTTGCAATGCCATCTTTGACCACAAACACATTGATACTATCGTCTATAGCCAGTAATGCTTTACGGGGAAGTAGCAC
>Ga0115005_10004645_pt1 | contig 10834 bp, 10 predicted proteins | sample ArcOceMetagenome_FD_87163 | JGI IMG/M metagenome (GOLD analysis project Ga0115005, IMG submission 87163) | Marine eukaryotic phytoplankton communities from Arctic Ocean - Arctic Ocean - Greenland ARC118M Metagenome | ecosystem: Environmental > Aquatic > Marine > Oceanic | place: Arctic Ocean...
GCATCAATTGTGAGGCTAGCAGTGGTGAAGTTGGTGCTGATGCTGATGCTGATGCTGATGCTGATGCTGATGCTGATGCTGATGCTGATGCTGATGCTGATGCACGAAGATTAAAATTGTCTTGCATTGAGACGCAAATTTTTGATATCTGTAAACATGAGGTGCCCTTACCAAAGGCTGATATTGTAATCGCAGCTGATATCATGTACGAACCCAAGACGGGAATAGCAGCTGCAATTCGAGCAGTGGAAGCTCTCAGAGCGGGAAGTAGAGTTATTATTGGATGCAGTCCAGGGCGTCCAGGGAGACCACATTTTACTGAAAAATTGAAGGAGTTGCTCCCGGGTGTTGATACTGAATTTCAGGTTGTGGAAGGTAGAACATGCAGCGGCCCAAGGAATGAGCTCATTTGTGGAGAAAATAGTACATCCGTGTCACGAGAACCAAAGCCCTTGGATGTCGCACTGATAGACTTGATTCCAGAAAAATGCCTGCAACTGCTGCAAGAGTAGGAAACCTTGCGAATTATGTACATAAATAGTCTTCTTCAAAAAAACGTTTGCCTCTTATTTATAATTGAGTTGTGGCCTAAGTATAGTTTAATCTAATTATGAAAGCTGAGACAGTGAAACATAAACGTGCCGAATTGGATATAAAGGAGGCCATGTCAGTTGCTGACAGTGAAAGAAATCGAGATTTACACAAGCTGGCGCCTAGACATAGTATCCTCGTCTGGCTTTGCACTGCTGCTGCCACCTTCGCGTCTTGAGCGGGAACGAGACCGGGAACGAGGACGACCGGATCTGCTTGACGACCTTCCTTCTCCACTTCTGCCGCTCTTTCTGCGACCTGATGAACTTCGGGAAGAGCGAGGCTCTCCTCCTTCTTCCCGTCGACTTGAACTGCTACGAGGCTTAGAACTGCTTCGAGACTTCGACGAGCTCCTAGGCTTGGAACTGCTCATCTTGCCGCCCCCTTCTTCACGAGGTCTAGACTTGCTGCGAGGTCTGGAACTGCGACTCTTGCCGTCCTCTTCTTCACGAGGTCTGGAACTGCGACTCTTGCCGTCCTCTTCTTCACGAGGTCTGGAACTACGACTCTTGCCGTCCTCTTCTACACGAAGTTTACTAGAGCTGCGGTGCCTGGAAGATGACCCCTCGTGCTTGGAAGAAGATCCTTCGGCATGGCTACTGCGACTCTTGCCGCCCTCTTCTACACGAAGTCTACTAGAGCTGCGGTGCCTGGAAGATGACCCCTCGTGCTTGGAAGAGGATCCTTCGGCATGGCTACTGCGACTCTTGCCGCCCTCTTCATCACGAAGTTTACTAGAGCTGCGGTGCCTGGAAGATGACCCCTCGTGCTTGGAAGAAGATCCTTCGGCATGGCTACTGCGACTCTTGCTCCGAGACTTCGACTTGGATCGAGAACGTGACGACGACTTTGGTGGTCTTCCTCCTCCAAGCATATCCTCTTGAAGATCTTTGTTCTTGGTACGTCTCTTCTTCTTCGTCTTTCCGCCCTTCTTACGGCGTCCACCTCCACCTCTGCCTCCACCTCTTTTGCGTATATCACGGACAAGAAATGAAACATACGATTCACCCCTTCTCCTCTTTTTCCTTGCACGTGCAAGAAAGATAGACAAAGATAGAGTCACAGCCATGAATGAGACAAGATACACGGAAAGCTGTCCAACGGCACCAAGTGAATTCCATGCAACGGCAGTAGCCTTTTGTGGGTGACTTTTTTTGAAACATGTATCAAGATGACTGTTACGGGAATCTTTGCAACCTTCTGTATAGGTTGGTGCAGGAGAAATGGTAGGAGCAGAGGTAGCTCCATTGTACTCTACCCACGATCCTCCAAGATCGGGTTTGAATACCTGATAAAGATCATAACGGTTTAAGAAAAGACCAAGACATCCACCATTTTTGCAGAAGTTATTCGTTCCAACAGCAACTCCAGATGGGTAAAGAGAGCGCCAATAATCAACATAAGCGTTACCTCTGTCGAAGAAAGCTGCTGCGTGATCATCCGACTGGAAGGCCACGCGATAAGCAACAGTCATTTGGGGACAGAAACCTCCGCTGTTTGCATTATCAGGCCCACATCCATAGACTGCACGATCTCCAGCAGCGTGCATCGCACAATTTGTATACAGGCCATAACTATTAGACGGAGACTCGTAGTTCCAGGTAAGACCCAGCATTTTGCAGAGGTTATCGTAAAGGTATCCGAGTGCAGAGTTTGCGTCAGCTTCGAACTGGAGTTTCACAGCACCATCTTCATCTTGAAAAAGGAATGCAGGCTTGATGTAAAGCGTACCGAAATTGAGATTCTTGAGAACCTTGATAAGGCTAGACAATGACAGTCCACCCTGTTCATGAAAAAAAATTGTTAATTAATGTCAACATAATAACCAAACCCGTTCGCGAAAACAAAAGGCAACTTACCATATTTGGATTGGTGGTTCCAGAGTAAAAGATTGGAATATGAGAAGTATCCTTGTCTACAATCGATCCTGGACCGTTGTTCAATTCCTCTCCAACAAGCCAACCGTGATTTGTACCAAACGATTTCATGTAAGTAAAGTTACGATCCACCAAGGATTCAAAATCAAATTGATTCTGGAACGTAGAAGTGGTTTGAAGCTTGGATCCAGACTTCCTCGATAGAGGAATTCCCAAGAATGTTTCTCCTTCCTGATCGCAGTTAGGAGGAAGAGACCAACCATCCGTCATATCGTGCATTGCCATCTTGGCATTCCATGCATAAGGATTGTGTTCGTAGTACTCATTATTATCCTGTGATCCTGATTGGTAGTCAAAACTGATTGTGGTAGTACTTGCATAAAACGCAGAAGTGTCTTTCTGAGTCAGGGTTGAGTAATAAGATTCCGAATTGTACAATTCACGATTTGCAGGGAAAGCCTTTGTGATATTGGCACGATCGAAGAAAAAGTAAAGATTTCCATATCCAACGTATTTGCGATTCTTGGTGGCATTTTCAGGAGGAAAGTTCGCCTTGCCGTTTGACCCAATTACAACACCCTGGGGGTACATACTTTGCCACACTGCAACCTCCAAGTTAGCACTATAAAAGTATTGTTGTTCATGGTAAGAACTCTGAAACTTGTTACCACGAGACATGGAAACGTGAGGATCAGTATCGTGGTCGTCCATACACGGTCCTCCATTCACGGCATCCATCGCATTGAAGATACTGTCGAGGAACTCTTCGTATAGAGAATAGTTCGAATTGTCTTCAAATTCCTGGACGACGGAAACAACGAGCGTGACATCTCCAGAGGGAACTTCGTCATCATCATCACCGGAATTTCCTTTTCCTCCCCCCTTGATATACTCGGGGAAAATTGACAATGGCGAGAAACTAACGGAAGACATTGCTGCATAGACCTGATCAATTGTTGTACCTCTGCGCGGTTACGAAATGCAAAATAATTACTTGTGTGAGAATGAATCAAGCCTTGTTTCATGCTGCACGTACGAGTAGATACATCGACTTACCCATATTCGGCATCTAGGGCACCAATACGAATCAACTCAGTATGACTAGAATCAATGTATGGCATTTTTCCAGAGTAATCAAAGCTCTTGTATCCACCACCAACAAGCCATCCATCTTCATCCAAACTCATGATATACTCATAATCACGATCGATGATATTCTCCATAGCAAACTGATCGCACAACATGTAGGAATAGGGATTTCCACTGGCGGTATTCACAGAGAAGGAAACTCCAATAAAGGACAAACCTTCCATCCCGCAATCTCCATCTCCACTGTCATGCGAGGCCTGACTACCTGATGCACAATTATTACCATACTTGTAACACAAGTTATCAGCAGAATAAGTGTTCCAGCTATTACAACATCCCGTCAACTGGGAAGCAAGCTCACGCTCAAATTCTTCAGTCGTCATATCCTTAGTTTTCTCATCTCGTGTCTTTTCAAATTCATGGTAATTTCGTAATTGATTGGATTCCTCCGCGTTCCAGCGCTGCTGTCCACGATATTTGGGACCTTCAATCGGTAAATCTTCCATGTCCATGTCCACGGGCATTTGTCGACTTGGAACAGTATTGGTGCCGTATACCCTGGAGTTCATCAGGATAGAGGATTTGGTGCGTTCTTTGCGTGCCTTGACAACGCGGCCACGGTCGGCTAGTTTCGCATCAGCGAGGAGGAAGGGAGCGTTGAGCAATGCGAGTGTGATCAGCACAGTGTAGAGTCGGTAATCACATGATGCCTTCGATTTGAGTCGTGTACCCTTCATGCTGGTTTCGTTCATAGTTTCGTTCATGTATCAACACTTCTTTTGAAAGTTGTGGTATTCGTATTATGGTTAATACCGGTAGTGTAGAAGAGCAATCGCAGGTGCGCTGAAGAAATGATGGGCAGTGTGAAGATTGTCTATTTATGAAGCTAGCAGTCGTCGTCGGACGTTGGTTCTTGTGCAGTGGAAATAATCGTGTAGTCTCCAAGAATACTTGTATCGCGGTACTTGCCAACCGTTGTGTGCGTTGACTTTCTTGTTTGAATTCGTGGGACTGCATCACGGGGCCATTGTAAAAACGAAATTAGGAATATTTGTCGCTGAATTTTCAACATCAATAGCAGCCGCCCCTTTTGAACTTTCTAGCTTCCTCTTTTTTTCAAAGAAGAGAAGAAGGGACTTTTCTGCGATATCTAAAATTTTGATTTATTGACGTTGAGAGGCCAAAGGCTAAGAATGGATTTCAATTTTGATAACGCGTGGAGAGGCCAAGAAAAGGAATGCCTCTGCTGGCCTCAGGATATTGGATATTTTTTCACTTTTTCAAAACAACTCCATATTTGAACGTTAAACACATGATGCAACAGCTGGAAATGGATTGCTTCAACTAAAGAAGGGTTACGTCTACTCACTAAATCTGTATCAATCATGGACATCATGAAACTGGGACTAAATGCAGCAGACTCTTCCTTGAAAGTATACCAAAATACTACATTACAATCATCTAGACGGCAGCATTCGTACGCGTATACATTAGATGTGCTAACGGATGGTTCTGAATACAGTGGCAATGGCACTGTCTTCCTCACTATCTCCAAACCCTCTTCTACCACCACGGATGACGCAATACTTGCTAGATATGCACTATCTGGTGTGTCCACATTGATTTCCCGGCTTGCAGCAGATCAGGCCTTCAAGCTCTCCTCCGTCAGGGCTGTCTTTTGTCCATCTAGGAAAGATGTGGATTGTATCGTTGGAATACCCTCTTTGTTGCTGGCTCTCGCGAATTATAGTCTCAATGGAAAATTACACGTTGTGGGAGACGAAGGGATGGATGGATTCATGGATCATGTTGCTGATCTCGTATTGAAGAGAAGGAACTATCCTGAAATTGTGACTTGTGTTGTCCCATCAAATAATGATGATGCAAGGACTTGGTGGAAGGTTTATGATGATGAATACATTGTAGTGCATGCTCGGATTGGTGTAGGTGATACAGGCAGTCATGGTGATGATGAGAGCGAAGGCAGTGGAGACAGCAGTGAAGACAGCGATGACGATTCTAGTACGAGTGCATGTAGAAAAGAATCGCAATCACAGACATCAGAACAAAAAGAGCATACCAGTACTGGGACAAATGAGCAAGAGGATCATTGTTCTTTTGACAAATGCCAATCCATTGTCTATATCGTGACTCTGCATAATACTCCCCAACCTTACTCCTTTGCTGTTCTCCCACCCGGAACAGATGCGTCTGCTCATCCAAATATCCTTTCCACACCCCCAGACAATGTGGGTGTTGGTCAAACGGCAACCAGCAGTGGTGAGAAGCCATTGGAATTTATTCTTCACATGAACCCTTTCCTTCCCAAGAGTTTCAATAATGAGGCAAAGCATCAGGTACAAGTACCGGTGCGTATACGTATACCGAACAAACTTCAAAATACAGCCAAGAGGCATGTTGCTACATTACCTTGCAATTTACAGGGATCATGTGACAATGGGTTGCTGATTCGAGCCATACACCAGAACAGGGCGCTTCATGAACATTTACCCTTTGCCTTTCCTGATTCGCATTCGTCTACTAACAAATGCAGAAGTAAAATTGCCGCTATGCGCTCTGAAGAACTTTATAATGCAGATGATACCAATCACTCTATTGTTCCTATTCAGAAGCTATCATCGTGCACGTCTGCTATCTTGGAGACTGGAGATATAGATTTCACACACAGAATGCATGAATTAAACCGACAAGAAACGATTGCTGACAAAATAAAGAGTAGAGATGGCGAATCCAGCACTTTTGAGTTGGAGCTTGTCAAGGACAAGGTTGCAAAAGCCTCCTTATTTTATATGCCAAAGTTTGCCGAGGACAATGGTCCTGACAAACAAGACGAGAATGAAATTGACTTATCAGAAGAGGACGATAGCGACGGTGATGGATCAGATGAAGATATCAAGGACCCACCGATAAAACGTATGAAAACTCAAGATCGAGCGACCGACGGCCCTGTCGGCAACTTGAATACTAAAGTACCCCACATGCTTGTCCTTGGCACTGGATGTGCCTCGCCTTCACCCCTTCGAGGTTCTTCTGCATACGCAATCTTTCTCCCGACCATCAAGAATGGAGAGAGTGTCTTGACACCCTCAGTTGTCTTGGAATGCGGAGAAGGATTCCTTACCATGTTGCATCGGCATTCACCCACCGAGCAGAGTATAGAACAACATTTGTCTCAGATTCGTCTTATTTGGATATCTCATGCGCATTTGGACCACTACGGTGGTCTTCCTCATCTCATTCATGAGATTATAAAAGTCAACAAGAACACTCAAATGTGCACTTGTTATCAAAAAGGAGGGAAACGGGAACCTTCTTCACCTACAGATGATAGTACTGGCATGCAACGTCCACTTTGCAAACGTTGTTTACGAACCTGTCCTCCTATCGTCATTGCTCCTTCAAAAGTTCTACGCTACTTGGACTGTGCACTTGATTGCAAAAACGGCATCATTGGCGAACAGAAGATGTATGTCGGCATTAGCCAGAGAGACTTTGACACGTCTCCATTCTCTCAGCAAGTTCGTGATGATGTGTTTGGTATTGAGCTAATGACAATCCAGAACTCAATGCCGCCAACAACTTATTATCCTATAAAATTTCTCAAGAATATTCCTGTGGAACATTGTCCCAATGCCTATGGAGTTCTCATTGGGTTGAACACTGCCACTCCCAGCGATTATGCCAATGGCAATGGCCAACACCAACCTCCACAAAGCCTCTTTACATTGTGCTACAGTGGTGATACACGACCCAGTTTCAATATAGTAAGAGAGTGTCGCAATTTTTCCAAAGCATGCGGGAGAAATGTCTCCCTATTACTCCACGAGGCCACCTTTGACGATGATGAAAAGGGCAAGGGAGAAGCCATCCGTAAACGTCACTCAACGGTGGAAGAAGCAATGGGAATTGCTAGTCAGATTGATTTGGATAGCATTTTGATTACACATTTCTCCCAGCGATATCCAAAGTTCCCCCCTGGTCACGACGCAGACACTATCAAAGCCCAAGGTGAATCTCGAAATGCATCCACGTGTAGCAACGGTAATGGTAATCTGGAAGTTGCTTCTGCCTATGATGGAATGTTGATTCCCTTGACGGACGGATTGCGCCCAATGATGCCCCTGATTGGATCACTTGCAGCATCGATCTTAACGATGAACTAAAAGCTAACGTCGGAAATTCAAATTCAACTTTTTAGTAAACCGTAGTACCATTTAAAAATTGTATGCCAACACACAAGCAATGACGGGTACAGTAGTATGATCTTAACAATGAGCTAAAAGCAAAAGTAAGAAATTCAAAATCATCATTGTAACCATAGCATGCCATATTGTGTATTGTGTACTGTATTCCAAGATACCAGCGATGACAATTACGATCAAAGCATACACACGTAGACTAACTTTAAAAACATCTTGATATATAATATATTGTAATGATTAGTTCAAAATAGAGCCTCCAAGTGCTCAAGCTAAACATCTTCACCATTCCATGGCAACAACTAATTTATTCCACTGCATACATACATGCAAGGAAAAACGTCAAAAGGAAACCAACGCAACCCCATGCCTCCCTCACATATTCACCATTCCAATCCTGTTTCCATTCTCACTGTGATTTCACGTTCTTCTCTCTCGTGTGTTTGTTCCAACATTATGCGCTTGACAATTGCAAGTACAGTTACAAATACGATTCGCGTCCAGTATTGTATTGTACCTGGTACTGCCTGCTGCATACTATTCGTATATATGATGGTATTCCAATGGATAGATATATATATATGCCTATATTCCATTCCATACCATTCCATATACTTACATGTATACACATTTTACGTCTCTCTATTCAGATTCAGCGCATCCGTAAACCCACACATCCACCATTTCTGATACCAAACCTCTACAACACCATCATGATCCTCCGCTGACATCCTCTTGACATGCCTCGGCGGAGGCGTCGATGGTGTACTAGCAGTTGGAGTCCCAGATCGTGTACTATTGGATGCAGCAGATGCATAACCGGAACCAGAACCAGAACGTGAACCAGAACCGGGTGTGGATATGTCAGTGGATACCATTGTGGGAGAGCTAAAATCTGGTCCTGCTCCTCCCCTCTTCTTCAATAAATTGGTGGGTGTAAATCTCGAGGTTTGACTGTTATTTGTGCCTGTTCTTGGGTTGCCTTTTGGAGTTGAGTTTGCAGGTGCAAAAATGCAGTTGGTGTTGCCACCATCGTGACCCTGGCTCGCGCTTGGTTGTCTAGAATAGAATAGTAGAGAATCGAGATAGAAAGAGGTGAGAGTTTGGTTTGGTAAAAGTTGTTCATGCAAATGCGTTGGGTATGTTTTCCATCTTGAACATTGAATCGCATTGCATTTCCCAATGTAAATAAATAGATAAATAGACAGATAGACAGTAGTAGTATATACAGTACTATATACCATCCATCCATGAATCCATCCATCCAAACAATGATATTCTATAACTACTCACCCTGAAGAAGAAATGCGCCGTGCACCATCCTTTGTACTAACAAACATTTGTTGTCCAGCATGCATTCCATTTGCATCCTCATAAGGCCAATCCCCATCAGTAGAATACCCCAACGAACTATCCGCCACACTATTCTCCCTTCGAAAACTACCACCATTACCCGTACCACCATTGGCATTAACATTAACATTAACATTGGCATTGACATTAACATTAACCCTCCGAAAGGATTGCGAAGATGCTTTTTCCAATAAATGAATGTGTTGATCTTTGTCAATCATTTTAAGAAATTCAATATCGGCAACGGAGGAATCGGTGGATTCTCCTGCTTGTGAGGAAGAGGCTGAGTATGTGAGTGAGTTACCGTCGTTGAATTCCGCGGGGTGTTCCGAGGAACTGGAATTGGAAAAGATTGCATTGTTGCATCTATTGTTGAAATTGGAATTGGAATGGCCGTTGTCGCGTTTGCGGCGGTTAGTGCGTGGTGATTCTCCGAATGTGTATGCCATTGTTGTTTGTTGTAGTGTAGTATAGTGTAGTGTAGTGTACTGATCTGTTTGGCACCCTAGTTTGAAGTTAGTTGGACTGGTCGGTATGGTATGGTACGGTACGGTAGGATTCAATTAATCGGAGAGGGAAGCGGTGAAAAATGCAATCGAGTCAAATGTGTGGCAATCGTAGTATATCTTGCGTGAAGGTATGAGTGTCTTGCAATGACTTGACTGGAAGAAGAGGAGATGGTTTCAGTTTTGTTTTGTTTGGAGGGCGTTTGGTTGCAAAATTTTCGGTTTACGATTTAAAGGAATTAATTGAAATTGTTAGATCCGGGAATGAAATAGCTGTTGGACTTCTTCTATCGATAGCTAGTAGTATACTCTGTAGTAAACTATGCCTCTTATTGGATAGATGATGGAAGCAATCGAATCAATACTATTTGTGGTTGGTATTGAGAGTCTTCTTATTGTTATTATGTTGTTGGGTGTGCTTTGTTGGACAGTGTTCGCGGTTACGGTATCAGGTGACCGGTGATGACGAATGACGGTGAGTCGTTTATCTTTGGTCTTGGGAAAAACTTCTGTTGCTTTTTTTGAGTAATGCCGATTTTTTGAAAATTGGGATTCTGACTATTTTTTAAATCTCTAGCTAAGCTCTAAGCTGTAAGCTGTAAGTTCCAAAAGGATGACGTGTATTGGTCTTCCAGGTTTGAAGGAGTCGTGGAGGTGTGTGTTTAGTAGAAACTCCGAGTTGTTTGTGAGTGACATGTGACTTTGTGACTGGTGTGACAAAGATGCCATGTTCATGTGGTAGATTGTAGAATAGGTTTATGAGACGAGTGTATTTTTTGTAAGTACTGTACATTAGTGTATGAATGAATACCAGGAATAGCTTGCGATTCCATTATCTCATTGTCAAATGATCAACGTCATAATGCTTGCTAATCTATTCATCTGGTTAGAAGATAGATTGATGATATCAAACACTTGCTTACTGTTGCACTACTTTACTTACTGTTTGTTGTATTGTATGGCATTGGTTTCGCTCCTTCTTTTGAATGGAATTGCGCAGTGGTGAGAACCTACTTGTGCTGGTATAAGTAGGTTACGAGCACGACTGTTTTGATTTTCAAAAAAACAGCCAGCCACCCAGTTCGTACTACCAGTTCAGTTGGGAGATCAAAGACAAAGTGAAAGAGGAAAGAAGAGAAAGACAGGAACAATAAAGATGACGTATTGGAATCATTGGCAAAGTTTTGACTGTAATAGC
>Ga0115005_10004647_pt1 | contig 10830 bp, 12 predicted proteins | sample ArcOceMetagenome_FD_87163 | JGI IMG/M metagenome (GOLD analysis project Ga0115005, IMG submission 87163) | Marine eukaryotic phytoplankton communities from Arctic Ocean - Arctic Ocean - Greenland ARC118M Metagenome | ecosystem: Environmental > Aquatic > Marine > Oceanic | place: Arctic Ocean...
ACTGTACAAATACAGGAAGAAGGAAAGATGAAAACACGCCAAAATCTATAAACGAAAGCCCAATGCAAAATGAGTCCCCAGTAGGTACACGCAGTGTACGTGCAATAATATTGATAGAAAACGATCTGAATTTAGCTACGTGTGCTGTACAAGTTGAGAAATGACTGGCTCGCGTTGTACCATGGTGTATAATTTACTGTCGGCTTTAGTAGCAATGATTGGGTGTTCCCACATTCACATGTTCATACATAATCCCTCGTCTCGTTTCGATAGATTGATCAATTGATCGATTATGCGATGTAACTCATGCATGCATGCAATCATTCATTCCAGTTCCATTCCATTCTCAAATAATATGCTTCCCCTTGAAAAACTTAATGACATGATTCGCCTGCGTAAATCCCATGACCAAAAGTACAACAACATGCAACATGGGCCACCACCTACACGCAGCATTCATCTCTTCACTCTGCTTATGAAATCCAGCTTCATCATTCTTGATCAAATCCGCATTCTTGAGCAAAAGGTTAACATCCCGAATCATCTTATTCAAGATCCTCTCCATCTCCGACAAATGCTGCTTGGCAGCACTCTGCGCTTTAACTTCTTCTGGTGATTGATTGAGAAGGAGAGCGCCTGGATCATCTTGATCTAAATCTCCAGATTCCTTGACACGAAAGCCAATGAGGGCGGGTTTGATGTATTTTTTGCCTGGGATTTCGTCAATGCGGACACAAATATTTAGTTTCCCCTCGCCGGTTCCTTTATATGTGATTTTTCCGGCTGTTGTTTTGAGATCTTCACTGAGTTTGTTGGTGATCGTGTTTGGCATGGTGGAGTGTTGGGTTGGTTGGACGGTGAATGTGACCTTGGTTTGCGTGAGTGGTCCATCGTCCATTTGTTTCAGTCCGAGTGATAGTTTGTCTTTTTTGGGGTCTATTATATTATTAATAGATGGATGGATGATGGAGAGCGAGAAGTCAGAATTATACTACTACTACTATTACTATGTGCTGCCTGGTCCTGGTCCTGGTCTTATCATACGTGTACTTCACTTACCTAGCATTTCATACAGAATTTCTAGTTTCGTGTCTTCGGGATAGTACGCCATGACACACTTTTCAGGATTCCGCATGTCCAGTGCTGCATATGACATTGCACTGCATGGTGCTATAGATACAAGCGACACGAATATTGCAGCTAGGGCCAACGAAAGATGGCGACTCATGATTATTCAGTTGAATTGAATTGAAATGAATGAATGAATGAATGACGAAGTGATGGATGTGGGATGTGTTACTGTTATTGCACTTCTTGCAGTTAATCTAAGTTTGTTCATGTCGTTGTGCCAGCCGTTTGGTTTGTCGAGCATTGGGCATTATTTCCGATCTCAAAAGGGGTAGAATTTGAAATTAGTCAGGTTGCTTGTATCCCCTCTTCGCAGTTATCATACCTATAGGTTAAGAGACTTCTTGGGACGGTTGCTTTTGATCATCTTCAATCTTCAATCTTCAATCTTCTTTGCAAATATTTTTTGTGGACATGTCTTCAAATCTTGATGAGAAAGTCTTGAAGAAGCATCATCACTCATATCACTCATTCACTCATTCACTCATTCACTCATCACATCGATCTTCTTCCTACTAGCTAGGTACCATACTGTTTTGTGTTCTTTGTTATTCAATACACCTTCTTACTTCGACCGCACTACAACTATACGTACAGTAAGTAGTACAATGATGGACCTTATCCTCGCTACTGGAATATTCTCATATTTGACAAGTCTGCAAGAGCCCAGGGAAGCACGCATCATTGCATCGTCATCTCTTCTCTTCGGCACACTCTACCTCCTCCTACAACAAACCCGACTCTTCCACCCACCGCCCAACACCAACACCAACACCAACACCAAAAAACACCAACCACACATTGAAGCAGAATGGACATCCAGAATCATTGGAACCATCCACGCCACAATCCTCTCCATTGGCAGCATATACTGCTTCATCGAATGGAAACACTTTTCTCCAGACGCTTACCCCCTACATGCATGGTATGTACCATTGCAAGATCTAGATCTACCCATTGTAAAAGACTACACCATCCCCCTTCTCGCAAGTTTCTTCGTGGGATATTTACAATATGACATGATATGGATGCTACTCCACAAAGAAAAGAATTATGACGCGGGGATGATGGTGCATCATTCCCTCTTTATTGCAATCACGCATTATGTCCTGAAAGGGTATTACCTAATGAAACCATTTGCATGGCTTAGTCTCTGTGAATTATCCACGCCATTTTTACATTTGAGGTGGTTCAATGCCGTCATGGGGAAAAAAAATAATTGGTGGTATTTCTTTTGGTCCACGTTGTTCATGGTGACGTTTGTGAGTGTGAGAGTTGTAGGGTATGGATTGGGCTTGAGGGATTTGTGGAAGAATTATGGGTACTGGGAGACATTGCCGTATGGTTTACATGTTGTGATTGGGGGGCTTCATGTGGGGTATTTGTTGAATGTATTTTGGGGTGGGTTTGTGTTACTTTCGTTTGTCAAGAATTTGAAGAGGAGGAGGAGAAATCGCATGAGCATGGATGGTCGGAAACAGTTTTGATTTTCTTGTTTTTGGTTTTGGTTTTGGGGGGGAGAAGGTTTGGTTTGGTGGTGTTTGGTGGTGTTTATATTGAATATTATGCAAGTGACAGACAGCACTCAACTGAACTGAACTGAACTTCCTCGAAGAGATACAGTAGAAACATGCGGAACGTGAAGTAGACACTACGAGTAGATAGAGCTTCATCTTTGATTTGAACAGCATTCAGCCTGACGATAACTACAGTACCATACTATGAGTACACTACTAAAAAGTTCTAAATCCCACCACTCATGTCTCACGACCATCATCATTTTCATCATGGAAAGATCTTGTCTCAGACAAAGTTATCAATTGGTGAGGATTTGCTGCAATCCTACAGTAGTACAAAAATCTTTTTCAGCTGAACGCGATAGATCCTTGAAAAAGTTCATTATAATAATTACAACAAGTTTTTTTGAAAGTGCAACAGTGGTACTTGTACACGTATTTCAGAAATAAAAATCCAAAATGTTACATATAGGAAGTTCAACAAGGTACAGTAGTACAGTAGTATGACGATGGCAATACCATTCAAAAGTTGTCCTGTCGTTCAGAACAAAAGCTACAGAACAACAAAAGATTCTTTTAAAAAAGTACCAGTGCTCGGCAAAAGGTGAAAAGCTGCATAATCAGACACGTTATTGTTGGGCCGATGGCTCCTCCACAAATAAATCATACTTCACACAAAACATGTCACATCGCCTACAAGTATGATACAGACCCAGACAGCAATGGTGAGATGGGACAGAAATATGAACTCCTTTACTCTTGTACACGTATTTGGCAAAAGAATGAGCAAAAGAACACCGTAGTCAGACGCCTTACCGTTGGGCCAACAGGTCGTATGAAACCCGCCCGGGATTCGAACCCGGAATCTTCTGATGACTTCGCTTGTTGAGAACTGACACACTATCGAAGAATATAGATTACAATAATGTTCGGTTAAACATTTGAAATATCGGTACAACAGCAGGGTTCATACTTGACCTGAAGCATGTTCAATATAAGTGCTCTACTGTATCATAGTTTATTCATTAACATAATGAAAGGATAATACCGGATGTCAATTTCTTACAATAAGTAAATGATTGTACCGTCCGCACGGCTCTGTGATTGTCATAGTAGTACAGTCCTTGTGGTATTTTCGGAATCTTTAATCTGCACCACCGTAGTGTGCAGTATCCAGAAACTGGTGGAACGTCTTCTATTCATTTTGAACAAGAAATTAATGTCTGCTCTCCCTTTTGGCAGCATCGTGGAAAATAGAGAGAAACCAACTCCTCCTATCATGTAAACAAAAGAAGAACTATCAGCGAGCAAAAGAACACCGTAGTCAGACGCCTTACCGTTGGGCCAACAGGTCGTGATAAACCCGCCCGGGATTCGAACCCGGAATCTTCTGATAACTTCGCTTGTTAACATTGTGGGTGATATCAAGCAATTTTATCTCAAAACTAGGGTAGCTCCATAGAAAATTGTTTTCGTGCCAAAGAATCAAAACAAATACGATGGCAGAAATTCAAAATAGGAACGCTTTCAAATTTGAAAATACAAGATACTGTACAACCCTCCTACAACTGTTCATAGTTGTGCTGGAGAATGCGGAGTGTTTGATTTTGCATCCAGGGTGAAGAAAACCGAAGATTGGCTTCATACGGTGGTGTTTGTAGGTGCGTCAAAAATGAGCATTGTTTTCAATCAGATGTACTTTAAACTTTCGTACTATCAATTGACGCATTTTCACGAAATATGTACCGAGCAAAATTTTCTGTGAACCCATCCGGTTATCATGGGACACGATTATAAGCCGTCTCGTCAAATAGCAGTGAGTCTCTTTGTCGAGGAATCGCGTCAGGTCTACAGAAGAGAGCGAACAAAGGGAAGTGTGTACTAGCTACAATGTCTTGTTGTTTCAGCATTGCTGCGCCCTTGGCACAACCGCCGCAACAATCCTTCATGTGATGGGGAGGGACCCGTTCACGTGCCTAAAAAGAAAGTTCTAAATCAAGCTAGAGAAAAAAACAGAGAGCCTGGACTTGCCTGGACGCCAAAACAATTGTCAAGCCTGACCTGCTCAATCAGTCACAAGTCCGTATGCCACAACAATATCATAATATCTAAGCAAAGGTTCCAGAATGCACGGAAAAGAAGCGTTCGGTATTCAGTTTTGGTTTTAGAAATTTAAAATTAAGAGCTCTACATTTGCATTTTTATGATGAAAATATAGCATTTGTTGCCCGTGGAGAGAGAGGATCTTCGCTTGCGGAGGTCCAAGAGGGCCTACAAAGGCTAAACAGAAATGTTATTCTGCTTTGCTATTCTTATGGACATGCATGTTGAATGTGGCTGAATGTATGGTATGGTCAGCCACATGCTTTTCAGTTCCTTCTTAGGTGTTACAGTGCTTAGAGACACCTAGTTGTACATATTGGTGAATTGAGAAAGAGGACTAAGAACAGTCTCGTTGCATTCTTTACTGAAGTACTGCACACCACTAACATATCATAAAGTATTTTTTTTTAAGTATTCACATGTATTTGTACAACAATTCAATTACGCGTGCATTCATTGCCATCCAAAAATGGAACTAGAACATTTGTCATTAACTGTAATCTCTTCAACCCCCGTCGCGACCTCCAAAACCTCCTGTTTGCGGCTCAATTCCATCTCAGCCGCTATAGCCAGCGCCAGTTCCTTTTCGAGAAATGTTATATCAGCCTTGATAGCCTCCACAGATCTGGGCTTCCCCATTGCCATATCAATACTAGAATTAATCGCCTCCGAAAGATCAATTTCCAACGGCCGATGTTCACCCCCTTTCCCTGTCATGGACTCATGGACAATCTGCGATATTTTCTTTCCCACAGCATTACCAATCCAGCTCCCACTTCCATTCCCACTCGTTTCCTCATCCTCATCCTTGTTTCCAGAACCAGAACCAGAACCATTGTTCTCCTGCTGTCCCTCAGATGTCTTCTTCGTCTTGGGTCCAAACCCCAACAAAATCGCTTCCACCACCTCATCCAAATTCCCATCTTCCTTCAAAATAATATTCAAAAAATCTCCTTTCCCCCTATCAGCATTCACATGCAAATTCGGCACCAACCTCGGCCTCCCTCCCAAAACAGCAATATACAACTTCCTCGTCTTACTAACAAACCATATTCTCAATTTGGGCACATGAAGCTCTACAAAAGGATGCATGATTTCCCCCCCGGCTCCAACTTCAATATTCGCCTTGACCCCAAACGGAAGATCGGTGGGGAAGGCGAGTTCGATCCCTGGTCCAAAGGGAATGAGACAGGAGAATTGTAGGAGGTCGAGGACTATCATGTTTCGTCCTGTTCCGGGAATGTTTTTCATGAGTTCCATGGCGTGTTCTGCTTCGGGCCATTCGAATTCTGGGTGGGCCTTCATGTCTTTTTGGAGTGTTTGACGATCCATCACGCAAATGTTTTCAATGTTTACTTCAATGGGTCCAATGGGGAGAGGACTTGTGGTGCTTGTACTCGTACTGTCAAGGTCGATATGCGTAAGGGGCTTTTCGTTGAGGAGGACGGATCCGTTTTGAATGAGTTGTTTGGAAATGGCTGTGCGGACAATGGGAAGGATGAGGGGCAAGATTGATTCTATGAGTGCAGAGGTGGACGCGTCGGGAACTTTGAGGGACGGCTTTTTGTAGGCGGATAAACTGGAGGGTGAGGAGATGAGTTGGTGGTCATCATAGTTGGAAACATGATCGGTGGTGCGAAGTGCTACTTCTGGTTTTACTTTTTGAAAACAACGAAAGCATGATCTTTTAGTACTAGTGGCATTGGTCATGATTGGTGCTGGACTACTGGTGGTAGGTGGTACTAGTAGGTGGTACTAGGTACGGTATTATTAGTACAGTACTAGCTAGTGGCTTGTTTTATAGTGATGGCACAACTACTTTGTAGCCAAAAGATTGCAGTACTTGTAGGTGAGGTACGAACAAGGTGTGCGCAGTACTCGTGCTGTATTGACTATCAGTGTACGTAGGTTTGTACTACTCTTTTTAAATCTTTTTGACGAACACCTGCCAGCCACAAGCAGCAAGCCACCACATCACGTTGAAATGCAGAATGCATTTATTTTAGCACTCTGCTTCTTCGCCGAATTCATCAGAACTTTGTGTAGATGCTTCACAGATTCGGGGCCTGTACCAACCACGTCGGCTGGGGTCGTGGTGAATAAAGAACACCATAGATTACCTCTCTCTCTCGTATCAATCAATAGGTCTCACCTCAATGAAGCAAAGACGTAAAGATTAACTAACAACTAACCCGCGGGATTATCAGCAAAAGTATATCAACTGAGATCATGGCCTACGTGTAGTGGATAGTGGGTTATCAAAATCTGGGAATGTTGAATTTCAATGGGCAGAGTCAGTCGTTCCGCCTAATACTTACCAAGGCCATTTAGTATGGTTAAAATACTTACTACACGTACGCTGTACGCTTCCACCACGGCAAATAAATCGGCAGACGACGCGAAGAAGAATAGCAACAAGAAAGGAGATCTCGTCGTTTACTGGTCTTCAACGCCCCAAAGTCAACAAGTTATGAAAGCAATCTTTACTTTCACGCCAATTGCTTCTTAGACTGCGAAGTTCTCTCTGTCACGACTGTCACAACAGTAGCAGGTCAATCGATATGATATCGAGAGAGGTTGTTCAATTCAGATTCATTAGGTGTAGGAATACAGGTGAATACAGCATATCCATTTTATAATTATTCGCCAAACAATTTACAAATATGGAGCACATGTTACAGGGCACACAACTCCTGCTGGAGACAATCCTCTTGTGGAGAGATTGCGTTTCACGCAAATTCTTTTCTTTGCTGCTGCTGGCTTGCTCGACAACCATTCACAGGATTTCTTCTTTGCGAAATCATTACTTTTCTTAATGTCCAAAAGGAATATTGCCGTTGGATCCTCGCGCGGAGCTCCAAAACATGCATCCTTACAACGGTCAAGCATATTCTTGTTTGTCCCCTGAATATCCATTGGACCTGTGTCATATCCATAATATTGTTCTCCTGTGTAATATCCACTTGTAACTAGATATAATTCATCAAATTTGATTCCTCTGTAATCCGGTAATACGGCTACAGTACAATCTTTTCCACAGTTTCCTATCTGTCCTATCTGTCCATCATCATCCAATGACAACATGTCACATCTAAAGTAACAGCAAGTGTCTTCATTGTCACATAATGCAGTAGTCGAAGGAGTCGGATCCTCTACTCTTGGACAAGAGTTGCCCGAACGTTTGTTACATTTGCCACCTTTCCATATGCAACAGCCCATCGCAAGGCACTTCCCTTTATTGAAACCCTGTTACGAATGTAGGAACACATGAGCAAACAAGTGAGGGGCAGGTGTACTAAGTACAACGTAATAACACATCAGACAATTAAAACGCACCTTTCCTTCGCAGGTGTTCCTGCTTGTTGGAGGCAAACATTTGCGTTTCTTTTTGTTACATCTCCAACCAACGGCGCAAACTTGCTCAAAACAAGAGGTTGGCGCATACGGACTTTGACCACCAGGATAAGGTGGCAAAGTCGCAACGTCTGTAAAGTTTGGCCACACATTGTTTTCAGGAAAACACTGTGTCGCAAAGGCACTATCATTGGCAAGGTCCTGGGCAGATGGAAGCCTTTCATACATAACTGTTTCTGACGGGAAGACGCATTCATATCCATCTCCAATCAATCCTTCCTTACACATGCACAATGGATGTCCATCAAAGTTTTTGCAAACAGCTCCTGGGCCGCAAGGTGCACCAGCGCATACATTGCCATTTCCATTGCCACAACTTGGGATGGAAGAACTGTTTTCTCCGCAATCAATACCATGTAGTCTTGAATGAATTACGGATTTACCACCAGTTTCAAATCTCCAAGACAACATGGGATGCTGTTGGGCGTCCTTGTCATCGTTGATTCTCTCCCATGGCTCGGCCATAATCTCCATTTGGCGCCAGAAAAGAGTGTGGAAAGTGATCTCAGCTTCTGTTGGAATTCTTGCACTATAGATGACATTTCCATTGCGAATCACATCAAACTTTCTCTCTGGAAATCGTGAGCCGCCATTCGAATCAACGAGCTCCTCGAAACTGGCACGTGTCACAAATTCTGATTTGACTTTGGACCTATTGCTATCATCAACAGTGTACACACATTTCTTTACATGAAAGTCTTCTTCTCCGCAACTTCCATCTGTATCACTTCCCATGCAGTAATATGTTCGTTTGTCCTTGGGTACATCTTTCATTTTAATAAAACCGGCAATGTACTGCATTAGAGGTGACATTGATCCAATCTCGGGGTTCGCAAGAAATTCTGCTGCTGTGAAAGGACTATCCAAATATCGAAATGAGCAGCAGTTCGCCAGGTCGTCGTCGGGACAATCGTCACACTCACTATTTGCTTCTAGTCGCAATCCACCGTCTTTACCATCCGATCTAGGTATAGAAGTAGGAGCGCCTTGAACCCAGTCCCAAATTGGCCCTTGCAAAGAACTGTGATCCATGGTACATGATCCTGGAACATGCATCCCATCACCCGTTCTTGCCGCTTCAAGGTTGTTATTGAATTCGTAACCTGAAATTCCATGTACAATCTCATGCATCTGGGACCGCCACTCACCCCCTTCAGCCAGGTGTGGCATAGTAATCCCTCCTACTAGTCTATGAATAGGAACTCCAGTCAATGCAGTAGAACATTTGTCAGCCTCACCGATCTCTGCATCGGGCTGGGGCCCCCCTCTCCTATCCCAGTTCTGCCATTTATAAACTCCTCCATTAAATTTTCCTTCAAGCGGAGTCGAAGTAACGAAGTCAAAGACATCACCAAATACCTGCAGCAAAGCTGCGACCCCAACCGACTTTCCATTGGGGTGACCCGCATGGTTGGGAGAAGTACTGAACCCTCCATCTGTATTTGGAAAGTTTGGATAGTACTTTTTGTTCACATCTGCGAAGAAGAATGCATGCGAGGAGGCAAAGGCTTTAGCGCCAGGTGTCAACGGTATATCCGCTTCATAAATTTCTACAGAAGGCACCGTTCCTTCTTTGGCGGGATCCATCACAATAAACTTTTGACCGCTGATATCCGTTGCCATAGCAAATCCAAACATATCATCAAAGTTGACATTTGAGGAACAGTAATGAACGCAGTTACTATTAAAAATTGGAGTGCGCAGTATCAACAAGTGAGCAAGCAAGAAGAAACAAACTTGAGAAAATAGAGGTTGTCGCAAAAATGAAGATAATGCTGCTCACCGCGAATAGATCCCATCACCAGCGACATCATCGCCATTTGTACCGTCGTCATACAGCTCGATTGGGCCTGCGTTGTCACTGCCATCTACACAGAGCCACGAGTGGTCAAGCGTGGTCTTTCCTTCTTCGCTGGTTACAAACTTAGCAGATCCTCCGTTATAGTATACAGACGGTATGAAGTTGCTAATGCTTGTCTTCGTCAATCCAGATAAGTATGTGCTGCTGAGTGCTTCCCCAGCACATGATACTGATTCTACTGTAGTACTACTACTAGTAGCTGCAGCACTTGTGGTAGACTCCTCATCAAAAATTGATACAGCATGACAATAGTGGAGACATACTGCAAGACATAAAATGAGGACGCGAAAAGTCTTCATTTTCCCGATCTATTCTCGAGTGTAAGAAAATTATGACACTTACGTAAGAAAATTATGAGAATGGATTGTTATCTGTATGAGAGCGGTCATCAATGAAGCATAACGAGTCAGTCTTTGAATGTGTGAGTGGAAAAGTGAAAAAGCTCCGGGCTATAGTAGTGTGAAGGATAGGGGCTATTAGATGTGAAAGATGTTGTCTAATTTGGCAGGAAAGGAGTCATTGCAAGGTGCAAGGGGTGTCTCAGAAGAACAAAAAGATTTTTAGAAAAGCACGGAAGAAGGAAGAATGAGGCTGGTCCGCACCGTTCGTAAAACGTAAAACGTAAAACGTAAAACTGGTTTTTCAGCCGTTACCTGGCAAAAGACACATAACACACATATTATCTCTGTATAACATTCCCTTTTGCCAGAGAGTGTGAAAATGCGAACTCCAAGCCAGTTTTACGTTTTTCATCCAACGTAAAACTGGAGGTCCAGTTTTACGTTTTTTCTTGGACTGTAAAACTGC
>Ga0115005_10004648_pt1 | contig 10830 bp, 10 predicted proteins | sample ArcOceMetagenome_FD_87163 | JGI IMG/M metagenome (GOLD analysis project Ga0115005, IMG submission 87163) | Marine eukaryotic phytoplankton communities from Arctic Ocean - Arctic Ocean - Greenland ARC118M Metagenome | ecosystem: Environmental > Aquatic > Marine > Oceanic | place: Arctic Ocean...
ATCGGTTGTCTGAATAAGGCACAGCGAGCTGTAGTCGGTCCCAATCCTTAATTAAAATAATCGCTTTACAATGACAGAGTGGTTGGAATAAAGTTATGAGCAGCGTTTTATAATCTTCAATTTTTTCCAACTCCTATCTACTTTTCGATGTCATTTTTAGTGTAGCCTTTGGATCCCCTCCAAGACTACGTACTAACGTATCACGTTGGTTCCTGACAACCAACTTCTACACTGATGGATCCCTCCACTAAGAAGAATGGATGCATAAGAGAGTTTTACATTCCCTCGCACTAGATACCTAGTTAAAACACTCAACCTTTGCCTGCCTAAAGCAATGAAATACAAGTCTGATTGCCATCATTCACATTATGGGCAAAACTTTCAAATCCGGACTATCCGAATTCCATGGATGACTTCAAATACTTTGCCCAATCAGACGAATCGAGCTTAATGACGAATGTACGGCGAGAGTACATTTGATACATACCGTACATATTTTGGATTTGCTGGGATTTTACTTGTTTTCATTATCTTTGACATTGCTTCTATCCAAAGCCAAATGAGTTTCCACTTTGCTCAATTGACGTCAACAGTTTTCCAGATAGGGCACCTTCTTCGTTGAGGTATGCATTCACAGGTATGTTCAACTGGTTCGAGCACGTGTTTGCAGTAGGCAGATGATTTATGTCAAGAATAGCCGAGAACGTGATATAAATCCGAAAGTTTGGATTTGCATCTGTGTAGGGCAGATAAGAAGAACCAGTGCAGAAATAAAGAAAGTCGGCCAAAAAGGTGCTATTTGGATCGTCGCTCAACTCTCGTATCACTTGTGGAAGAACTGCCTGGAAACAACGTTGCTGGATCTGCCGGATGACTGCTATATCCTTGTCCGAAATTTCATGCTCAGAATACGAAGGCTCTAAGGTGTTGATGACTTCTTGAGCAGTGTATTCCGGATTGCTAAACAACAATGTACTTACCACTTTTGACGGCACCATTGACAGCAATTTCTGTATATTCATTGCACCATCCAAAGTGATACCTTCTTTGAGACTTGATATGGCAATATCTCTCGTTTTAAGCATGTACAATGATACAAATTTTTCTTTAAAATTCTCTCTGGTGATCAAAATGTCTTTGTGGACAGAGGAGTCAAATCTTTCCAAACTATTCAAAAAAAGCGTAAAAAATATGAGACTTTGAACTTGTGAGGAGTTTTAATGGACACAGCTCAACCATCCATAAATCACTTACAATTCCTGATCAAAGCCAATGTGTTCAAATGTCATTAATTGTTCCTGTTTAATCCATTCAAAAGTCCTTTTTTCCCCCATACCTAGAACGTCGACGAGGACATCTCTCTTTGTATAAGATTTACTCGCTGGATGTATGTCGCGTAATAAGACATTCCTCAGCATTTCTGGTAGCAAACTTGCTGAAATTGTTGAAACTGTATTGTCGCCTTCATCATTGCAAATGATGTGTATAAATATTCTACCTATCGCACGATAGAACTTCTTTGCTTTCTCAATTATTTCTCTTTTTGCAGCCTCTTGAGAACAAGGCAGGATCCCATATTCACGTGCCTTCATGTCTATTTCGAATGATGCGTCACGTACAGGGACAAAACAACTAGAACCATTTTCGAACAGTTTCACCCGTATTTCCCTCTTTTGCTCTGGCATTACAGTTCTTTTTTCTTCTGAGATCCAGGATGTCGGGACATGTATTGAGACTGACAATTCTCCCATTTGATCATTGAACGCAGATATGAATGCTCTCGTCGGGCCTCCCTCATCAATGGCTGTTAAGTCTTTCAAGGTATTCTTGTTTCCAATGATTTCTTTGAGTTCAGAATCCATCTTTACATTCCAAGGCCAAAGCACCTTCTTGGTGTGATTGTGGTTGCGCACAACGAGTTCTCTGAAGAGAAACGTTTTTTCGTTTTTGTCATTGGATTTCCCATCTTCAAACCATTTATCGAAGAGTTCTTGAAGATTAACTTTTGCTGGAGTATGGATGTCCACTTTGTCTTTGCCGCTTACAATTGGGCCTGTGACACTCATCTTCAAATCACCAATTAGAGCACGGATTGGAGTTCTGTAAAAATTGATCTCCTCCTCCGACACTTGTTTTTCTTGCTTCTTGACTACACATAGATCTTCGTCCTTTACCACTTCGTCCTTTCCCTCTTCGTCCTTCCCCTCTTCATGTTTGATTGTAAGATCATCCAAAGCTGCCTGAAGCTGTTTAATGTCATTGGCACGTTCTTCACTGACTTCTTCTACCTTTGCTAACGATTCAATCCTTTTTTGTTCGGTCGCTAGCAAAAAGTCTCTCCTTTCTATCTCAGTGCGATAATGTTCCATCGCTCTGAATTTTCAGTGCCGTAGATCACGAAGGTGAGAGGAAAATAAACGATATCAATGCATGCAATTGAATCATCAAACTTACTTCACGTAGCATTTTTTCTCAGCGGACACACCGGCTTCATAGCCTGGAGTGCTTCTTTTGTGCAGGCCCTTGTGGCTGACCCCCGCCGTGACGGATCCCCAATAATTCTCGTAGAGACTCTGTAAATAAAACGATATGGCTCTGTGCAAGATGCCTCCTTTATCATATTCTGCTCCCAGGTGTGCCATGAATGCATCAGGACTATTCTTTCTGAAGTTGGTACATGCATCCATTCCAATAGGAGTGCACAAATTAAAAGTCTCTCGCCACTTTCTCTGCGCATGAAATGAATCTGGTGAGCGACGCAAAAACGAATGGTTCAAAATAATGTACGCCATAACCTCACCATGTGCTTAGCGCACGGACAGTAGCAATGCTTTTCATCGTCCGGGTGAATTCCTGGCACAAGAAATCCAGCGTCGAATATAATGTTGAACGGGAGGGCATGGACAAATGCCTCCAGCTCACTTGGGGAGTACATATCATTAGCATATTTGTCACACGTGAACATTTTATCACATTCTATCCCGTCCGAATCAGAATAATCAGAATCCTCATGTATTTCCTCTCTTATTTCAGCAACATGCTCATTTATAGATTCCAAAGCCTTAGCAGCTGCAGCCAACTTCTTCTCCATCCATTTATTCTTTTTTATCATCGGAGTTCCCTCCTCCAATTGTATCATATCATCCGTTATGTGGAAATCCATCCCCGGCGAAAGTTGAGACACTATCTTATCCATAAGAGGTACTCTCGACCACGTTTCTTTGTTGATTTCTTTGGTATTGGTCCTAGTAGTGTCCTCCTCCCCCCCACCATCAAGCTTCGCCTTTTTCTCAATCGGCTCTTCTTTTTTCACAGGAGATTCCATCATTTCAATCTCCATGGGTTCCCTATCCCTTTTTGATACGTCCGTATATTCAGATTTGTTTAGCTGTGTTGATGCTGGTGCCTTGGGCTGTTGATTTGAACTTACTGCTGCCTGCTTCGTCTGATGTTCTTCCTGGGAAGATGACGAGGATGCAGCTGTGTACGTGTTCTTGACTTCATTGAAGTCTCTCCCATAAATATTATCATTGCTAGGTCTACGGGGACCGTATGAATTGTGAGGCCTGTAGTGCCCCCTTCCACCGTAGCATTGTTGTTGACGATCACGCTCATCATTAAAATGCCTCCAAGAAGTATTTTGTTGTGGAGGACGACGACGTGAGGACCCGTTGTAGGAGTTGTTTCTCTGCTCCCTATCCCTATCACGGTCCCTATCCCTGCTATCCCTGTCCATGCTCCAATCTCGGTTACGGTTCCTGTCCCAGTTGTCGTTGCGACTCATGATAGTAAGTACGTGTAAGTGTAATGTTAAACTTCTGTTGTTGTTGTTCGTTGTTGTTCGTTGTTGTTTGTGTTTTGTGTTGTTTCTGCGAAAAGAAAAAGCATCAACAAGCTTGCAACAAGTAAGTTAAGTTTCCCTATCATCCATCAGGGATAAGTGATATGAAATAATAAGTAAAGTTCAACGTGAAACTGGGCCCTCACAAAACCTTATGTATGATGTGATGTATGTACCGGTATTCATAATACTGTACGTACTAACCACTAACAAACAAGTTCAAACTGCGAGCACACAATTTACACCGAGGAGCTGACTTCTTCATTCTGCTTACTCCTACGAGAATAGTCAACCTTAAGCATCCGAAATCCAAATACACTTAAACCATGTTCTCGATAATGATCGCTTTGTTAGTTCTCCTACAGATAATCAAATCCGAACAGACTTCGCTGCCAACAAGCTCGTTTGCAAAATCACCGTCTCTCACTCCCTGCCACCAAACTGCAAGGCCATCAGAAATAATAGTAACAACAAATCTTCGAGGAGGTGCAAGTGACAATGATGCCGAACTTGATGCATATGTGGAAAGGCTTATTGCTGGAGTTAGCGATGATGATGATCATACTTCGAGTATTTTTAAAACTAGGATGACGGACAAAGAAATCAGCAATGATGAGCTACAAGAGATCAATACCACTACGAAACAAAGCAACCCTACTAAACGGAGAAAGAGAAAGAAGAAGAAGAACTCGGAACCTGTGGAAGAGGAAATTATCTCAGCAGATACAAGTGCCGGTATAACTGAGATCTCTGAGGAAAATGAAGTGACAGAAGGAGGGAAAGAAATCGAAACAATTGAGGAGGGTCTTGATGAAGAAATCTCTCAAATAGAAGAAAATGATGGCAACAAAGAGAAATCTCAAAATTTGGAAGACAAAGAAGAAATTGACACTGAAAAAGGAACGATAATCCAAGAGTCAAACACTGCAGGTTTCTCACCACTACGACCGAGCCCACCCCCCAACTCCCTACAGCGTTTCCTCTTATCACAGGGATACGTTGGTAGGGCACTAGCCGCTTCCACAATCATAATCTCTGAAATGGTGCACCGATACCTCCCAGAGCTACACCGTATAGTGGTATCATTCATCCCAGAACCATCCAACCGGGGACCGGCAATGAGGACAAGGGAGAAACCTCGAGGAGTGCATTCTCAGTATGCAGCTTTTGCTTCTGGCCAATCCGTTGGGGGCAAGAAGGTCAGCAAGGAGCAAAAGAAAGAGATGGATCGAGTTGCATTGGATAAATTGAAGCATGTGAAGGGAGGGGTGAAAAGTGGTAAATATGCCCATTTGTCAACAGCATTCATGAAAAAGTACAATCTGGGAAAATATGCAGACGAAGCGAAAATGTTTGAGGATATCATTGCACCTTTGAGAGAAAAGAAGCAAATAAGCGAAGAGGAAGTTGATACAAGTGCAGACACGGAGAAAGAAGAGGAGGAGGAAGATTGGGTTGTTCAGGCGTTGAGTGGAAACGCAAACATAGATATTACAGACGAGGAAGAGGAGAAGGATCACTTGGATGCGAAGCCTTCTGATTCCATAGGCACAAACAAAGCCTCTTCAAGCTCGGATCGCAGTATAAAATTGACTTCTTCAAAGAAGAAGAGATCCCAGTCAGTGATCGAGGCCGCGAGAGAAAGTAAAAGTTCTGCAAGGACGAGAAAGGATGTCAGAGTTAAAGGTAGTGATAAAGATGGAGGCGGTGGTGTTCTTGGACGTCTACGAGCTGTTGGCGCGAACAGTGGTGTAAGCTCAAGGATATTGGGAGCATATCCTGGAGATGCTGTTCCAATAGAGGAGGCAGCAAATACATTTGGCGTTGCTGAATTGGCTGAGAAGTATGGATATGGTGACTGGAGCGATAGTGACGAGGAATGTTTCGGAGAGGAGGGTTGGGGTGAAACATCCAAGAAAGTTCCAGGGAAGCGCAAGCGCAAGAAGACAAACAAAGGAAGGAATTCTCAACGAAAAGAATCTGCACAGTCTTCGCCAGGATTATCATTCTCATTCGGGGTTGGGCATTCGTCGTCCTCTTCGTCGAGAAGAAAACGTCAAAGATCAATCATCGAATCGAGGCGTTCCTCAACGACTGTAACGTCTAACTCACCACGTATTAGGCGCACTATCACACGTCAATCTAAGCAAGTTTTGGGAGAGATGTCACGTGATACACGCATTCGGCGCCCGATGGAAAGAACTACGGAAAGTAGTAATGGAAATAACCGTTCAAATAGAGAGGAGCTGAAACGGCGACTTGGGTCGAGTTCTCGGATTCAATCATCTTCAGCCGTACAAGCGCCAATGAAGAGGACAGTCGAATTGAAAAAGAAGAAACATGACGAAGAACTGTAAGGTCAAGAGCTTTTTTTAAAGCAGTGGTGTCATTTTTTACCTCTCAAGCTTCGACCTGCTAAACGAGGTGGTATATTTAATATGCATTATCTACCAGGTAAAAGACTTTGCATTTGTCTTTCGTACAAATTCAAACTGTGTATACGTACTTCAATAATATCCACATTCATACAAGGTTTTCGGATCGTTGTGTCAGCAAATGTTACCTGGTCATCGCAAGGGATCTCTCGCGTACCATTAATCTTTGTGAACTGGACGTGAGTACCAGTCGCCAGCCAACAGAGTCAACTAAAACGACAATTCACAGGATATGTTTATTCATCTCACAGTCACACATTTGATCACAAGTTACTGTGACAGTAATATCACCTCTGTATTCTTGATTGATAGACCCATCAGATTTGTGGGTATCTCTATTCTTATTTTTTGGATGTGAAAAAAATCTACTTTCATGATTTGTTGCTTTGATAGATAACGTGCCTGCCATTTTATGGTCTTCGTCGTAGTATGCCTCAAGGGTTCTGTTAAATTGATGCGAAAGATGAAATACAAACGATTGATCTCCTTGTGAAAGATTGATTCAACACGGTGAGGCTCCATCAGTTATGAAAGACTTGAATTCACATAAATAAAAGCGAATAGGCGTACCTGCATTCGGGATAAAGACTTCTTCAGTATTCCGATAATCATAGTATTGGGGTTGGAGATTGAAAATATAAGCATCGCCGTGGTGGACACATCCCCACCCAGTCTTTTTATTATAGAAACCACACCTCTCCCCCTCTTCGCCTACCTTCTCAACCTCGACACTACACGTGCAAAAGGAAGTTAGTGAACATGATGCACATCGAGCCATTGCAATAAAAAAGGATTCTGACTTACCCATCATTGTGATACCCACTTTAGTTGTTCGTCGGAAGAAATAGTAAAACGTTCACACGGAAAACATCAGTGACTTGACATTACTTTTTGATCATCGCATAAAAAACAAAAGAGATTTCTACTCACTAGTATGTTGCGTCTTCAATCTCTGGAAACTTGAGAGAAGCCTCAAGATTGCACCCGCTGCATGTTCCACACGTTACTGGAAACCCGAAGACAAATAAAATGCATGTGAGAAAAGATCAAATTTCATCTTCAATCTGCCTCTTTTGAATAATCCGTTACGATAAAACACACTCACATGGACATTTTTCCTGAAACAACTGGTTCCTGCATCTAATAGGACTTTTTCGGACAGAATAACAACTAGTTAGCTGGCTTTCATTGAAATCGAATATTCCCCTTTCATCTCTACACGGGCATAGATTGCAGCTCATAGGACAGAACTTCTTCACAGTTTCCTTGTTGCACAAGTGCGGTTTATCTTTGATCATGTCACAGGAGCGCATTTTACCCGGTTCAGCCGATCCTTGTGCAATATCAAATAATGCAGGATGGTCAACGCAGCAAGTGTTGCAGGTGGCGGCACAATTGACCTGAAACACATTTTTTTCACATTCCGCGCGATTGGACTGAGCATGACCACAATTCTGCACTGTGTTGTTTCCGGTATGGAACTCTTCTTCGACATCTTCGCAGGGATAAATCAAAGACGAGAATGATTTTCCTACACAAAGGAAGCAGAGAATGGTTATCATCATTTTTGTTGGCCTCGCCATCATTAGTTTCGGATTCTATAAAATTGAAATTGGAATTTTATGTTCAAAAGTCCTTTGAAACACTTTGAATGTAACTTCTGATTTCAAAAATTGGTACAAAAAAGTTAGTTTTGTCGCCAATTTTGCAAACTAAAAAAGTCGGCCATTTTAAGAATTCGTACGACTTAGGAAGCTGGTGTCAAGTCGCTCATATTTTTAGATGTTTAATTAAAATAGCATTTTGATTTGTTTGTGCTTGCAAAGTGTTCATCTAGATTATCTGAAAATTCACGCAGTCAAAATGGTGTTCAGATTTTAATGGAAATAATCTACATGAGACGCTCGCGGCTACACGCGTAGCGAGACAATTCATAGCATCAATGTCGCAAAGTTTCTATTTCATTCGTCCAGCTTCTTCTCCACGGGTCCATCTTGGCTTCAGAAACGCTCCCACGGCAATGCAGTAAAGGCTTCGAGGTTTATTAAAATGTTTAAAAAAAGGTGAAATGAACATGCCAAAAGAAGAGAGTTACGATTGCTGGCTAAATGTCTTCAGCGGGTGTGCTTCGGTATTGAACACATGCTGCACGTAATGAAACAATAATCTATGATGAGAAAAAGGAAGTGCATTTCCAATGCAAGGAACAAATATCGCGTATGGTTGCCTTCAGCGCAACCGAATGACTCACCGTATCCAAATCTACCTCTGAGTCTGGATCCATCAGCAAATACAAATACTTCAATGTTTCACCAAGGAAAAAACTCTCCATGCTATCATTTGGAGGGCGAGTAGTGTCTCTCACGTCGGGATAGGCTCCATACCCATATTGGGTTTTGCAGTACTTCTCGATGGATTGAAAGATTTCCCAACCCATCTCTCTATATATAGGGTCGCCAGTAATTTTGTTCAAAATAAATAAACTTTCAACAACTTTGCACCAATTGTCAGTCAAAGATCAATATTCAGTATCATCAATAAGCTCAAGAAAGATCAACTCACCTTCTGGCCTTAGCAAGTAGTGCGAAGCATCACCTTTCGGTTTGAAGTCGTGTGCCTTATGACCTTCGCCTCCCTTCAGTTTGTCGATAGAGATAAAATCATATGCTATCTCAGGACCTAACCCAGTCGGGGTAATGGCATACCTGGAAAAAGAAGAAAACATCAATGAATATTGTATACGAAGGCATAAGAATGCACAAGTGCACGAGGTACGTCTATGTCCACTCACATTTGATAACAAGTGTACGTTATTGCTTTTGCTGTTTTCATGTCCCGCTGTGCACGTTGTGAATCTGGACCAAGTGGATCTGTATGTGCTCCCAAGGCCAACAATCCTACGTAAAGTGCAACGTGAGTGACTGTTTGAATTCACCAGGGCATTCGGCACCAAACATTCAATAACATTCATAGATATGCGCATTGAACACGTACCTCCCATAAAACATTCTAGATGCTCAAACTCATGAATCAGCGTCTTACTTGAACGACTTCTTTTTGCTAGATAAGCCAAGCCAGAAGGGGTACTGTATTTCAACAGAACCTTGTGCATGCCTTCTATGGACTCATCATACATCTCCCGATACTTTGTTTCTGTCTTGCCTCCCTGTAACCAAAGCTTCAGCATATACTCGTAAAACGAATCGGCACGCCCACCAAATGTTATTCTGCTTCCAGCATTACCAAACGATGGTTGTTTGTCCATGTTCCTGACCGCAGTATAGTATAAGCCATCTGGAGGCTTGAGGGTACTTAGCACATCAAATGCATGTTCTGCCTTTTCAGCATATGATTTGTTTCCCGTCACCTTGGTTAGGTACCGAAACTCCATCTGCACGGAGCCCGCTGCAGATATTTGGGTTTCCTTAGGGCTCCAATGTTCATTTATCGCTTTTCCTGTTTTCAAATTGACTTGAAAATATGGTACACCAGATGGCGAATCAAAGGCTTTCACAAGACGGTCGCCCAGATCCGTCGCCTTGTCCAAAAATGCCTCATCGCCACTCCAATCATAAGCACTCAATAGGCCACCCAAGCTTCTGATTGTATTCTCGAAAAAACTAACATAGCCATCCACATCATGAGAGAGGTGATCTCTCACCCAATCTCGACCCTCGTAAAATTCTTCTTTCATTCCCATGATCCACAACGTATCTAAAGAGTCAACTAGGGTGGTGCCAACACCTGACCATCTCATATTGCCTTTACCAGATACAGGCTGTAATTCGTCGTATCCAAAAGCCCATTTGCGATACCCAGACCAAGCATGGTTCATAGCTGCTTTGATGGCTTGTCTCCTTTCTCTCGCTAGCTCGTCGCTCGCTTGAATGATCTCTGGTGTGATGAAATATGGAGTATCTCCATCCTTCCACTCCTCAAAGCGACCTCCACCAAGTGCTTTATACTGTTTGGTATTGAAGATCGCCGAGCCAAAGTGTGGAAATGAAGATCTCAAGCTGGTTGGATCTCTCTTTCCTCCTCGCAATGTTTTTGTACCATTTCTTTTTTCGCGAGATGTTTTGATGGTGTCGGAAGCGGTGGAAGGGAAGAAGTGCCACACACCTGAGACCAGACCAACGAAGAAGATACCGAGGATAAAAGCCATTAAAATTTTGATCACAAAGACCTCAGTGAATAGAGGGTTCGAGCGATTTTTCCTCTGGCCCCTTCTTCTATTCAGCCTTGATCCTAGAATTTCATTGTCCTTTCTTACCATCTCAACTATGAGTATGATTTACCTGGGAGATACTGAACAGATGGGGTCTAATACGATACTTGTATGATCTTGTACTTGTCAGCAAGGGCCCTTGTTGTCAGGTAGTTTGTTAGGTTTTTTTGTCATTTTGAAATCGAGGAGGCAATGAATGTGCACACTTTTTCTTACCGCGGGCACAGTTAAGCTAAATAAATAGAGGCAATAGTAAATTTCACTTTTGCAATCACCTGTGCCATCCGCAGTTTCAAGCAAGAAACTATCAGCACTCAGTCAGTAGC
>Ga0115005_10004650_pt1 | contig 10826 bp, 4 predicted proteins | sample ArcOceMetagenome_FD_87163 | JGI IMG/M metagenome (GOLD analysis project Ga0115005, IMG submission 87163) | Marine eukaryotic phytoplankton communities from Arctic Ocean - Arctic Ocean - Greenland ARC118M Metagenome | ecosystem: Environmental > Aquatic > Marine > Oceanic | place: Arctic Ocean...
AAATGTCATGCAGACGTGTTTTATCTAGAGACATACATACATGTACCTGTACACATGTATGTACACATGTACTACATATGTACCACATATGTGTACCCACATGTATGTCATGTGTACTAGCTCCTACATGAGGTCGAAAGAAAGCGTGTTATGTGTTACAGGTACTAGTGTACACATGTATGTATGTATCCTTAATCGAGAAGGAACAGTACTACATGTACTCCTGTTACTGTTGTACATACTAGTACTAGTACATGTTACATGCGCTTTGGTGCCACACTAATGCGTCGTGGTACGTGGTACTGTGGTACCATTTCAGTATATGTGACTCTGGTAGTTTTGTTTGTTTTCATCAAGGCTAATGGCTAATGGTGAGGAGCTTGGGTTACAGACTGTTTTTGAGTGAGAGCAACTCCTTTCCATTTTCTTGATTTTTTTGATTTTTTATAAATCATGTAGTATGTAGTACCCGTAGAGTAGAATTAAATTACACGTACAGTAGTATACAAATGTACCTAATGAAAGTTTAATTACATGTACACTGTAGTACAGGTGTACCGTCAACTACTCTTCCAAACTACTTAACCGCGGCGGTCTTGGTGGTGGTTCCGGCGTGTGCATCTGCTTGTTTCGTTCTTCTTCAATCAATTTCGCCGCTTGTTCTTCTTGCAACACAACTGAATTTCGTTTGACTTGGACCATTTGAATTTGTTTATCAATGTGTGGTTTGGGTGGTGCACGGCCTTGTGGTGGGGCTCGGGCTAAACCCAACACACCTCTGTTTACAGATTGGCTGTGTGTTATAAAACGATGTACTTTGGAAGCCATTTTTCTTGTGTGGGCTTTAGCTAAAATTTTACGTGCTGATTTTAACGCTTGCATCATATCACGTTTAAATTCTGGTATTCTGTTTCTCATGGAATCAATACTTGAATTGATGGAAGTGATGCTGGTCGAGGTACCACGCATTGCATTGTCAATTCTCTTTTCACGATCCGCCGCACCGTGTACATTGTCAGTACTGCCATCCCCACTAAATACCAATCCATCGTCGCCTATCAACAACAGTGCTGGTTGTAAATATTTTTGCAAATTGGAATGTTTTTGCTCGTTTTTTGCACGCCGAGCTGCATTGCCGGTACTGTTGTATTTTACCATGCCCTTTCTTCTTAATTCCGTGTCCAATTCTTCGTTCCAAGTGGATTCAGCTCTTTTGTTTTCACGATCCCAATTATCAACAAATACACCAATGTAATTTTGTGTTATGATCAATATCGACACAAAAAAAATAACTTCCATGATGGTATTTATCTCACGACGTGGTACTTCGTGGTCCATGGCATTGGAAAATTCATCGGCAAAGGGTATGCGAAAAATGGCAAAAAAGTACGAATTTTTTGTATGCCCATCAAAGGTAGTGAACAACGATTCGACACCAAACAAAGAGATGTTCCAACGAAACGAAAAAACACAACAAATTACAATAGTAAATGTTAAATACACCAATTGATTAATGGCCAAAATGGTGTGCAATATTGCACTCATTTTTGGTCCTATGATTGGTGCTCGGGGCAACACTTTAATAATATTCCATATGAAGATCAATGTAAACGCCAACGAGTACGCATCGTTGGTCACTTTGACTAAATTTGCAACTTTATACAAGGCGTGGTATTTGTTTGATGACCCCATGGGACGTTGCAATATCTTATTGAAACTTTCAATGGCATTGTTGTTCATGATGCCCACAACAATCATTAAACCCATCATAACACTTTCGACCCACGTTCTTGGTGAACGGACACATCTCAACCATCCTACTGTAACATACGTGTAAATTAAAATGAACAAATGATACAACGAAATTGTCGCCACAAATACCAAAAAAAATACAGAAGGTGCAAAACGATGAATCGACCAATGCAACAAAGGTGAAGTAAATTCTTGCACGTCAACGGATATACTAGTACCACCAGTGACTGGGAAGTCTATTCGCACGTCAACATGACAATAATAAGCATCGCCCGTTGTTTGGTGGTACACTGAAAACTTTGTAAATAAAACTCGTGTCTCTTCGTTTGCCCAGGATATATTTTTCATTTGTGACAATGTTGATAAACTTTGATGGCGCTTGACCAAAGATAAGGCAACAAATGGTGGTATAACCGTGTCTTTGGATGCGTAAGGTTTGACTTGGATATTCTCCACATTGATGTTTGTAGTACCATCCCATGCACCGACAGATGCATCCAATGCATGTTCTGTGTTTGATAATAAAGGTCTTGTCGAAAGTTTACCATTATCTGCACCAGTGTGGCATACTTTGAGATTGTCCATACCACAATCAATCTCATTTTGACCAACAGTATATCTTTGTTGCAATAATAACAATCCACCAACAAAAGAAAAATCCTTTGACTGATAAACAGTTGCGTACGAAGCGTTCGATGACCCAACGGCGACAAAATGTGCGTTGTCATTGAAAAAAGCTTCTTCGTGCCACGACCACCATCTTTGTATCGCATGTGCACCCGTGGTTCCTGTTCCAATTGCAGCAGTAATACTTTCATTAATAACATGTTTCAGTGGTTTGATGCGTACATGTCGACGTGGGTGGTCCGAAGCAGCGGGCGAAAAGTGAAACAGCAAAACGATTAAAGTGGTAAAAACAATAAGGTTTTTAATCCAATTCCGACATCCCAACAAACATCTTTCTTGTACAACACTCTGCGATGAATTCAATGCTTCGACAATTTTACCCGCCAACAATGCACGTGACTTGATCGTTTCGTCTTTTATATGATTTTGATATTGCAATGCTAATTTGGAATGCTTTTTGTTGTTGCCATTTCTATTGCCATCTGTTGTGTGTTTGAACAAACAATTGCAACACGAACATAAACCTTTCAACACTTCAAGAAATTTTGATAAAATTCTTGTTTGTTCACTGCTTGCTTCACTGGCAGCAATTCTTTCTTCCTCTTCTCCACTTTTAATTAAAGCACGTTCGTAAGGCGAATAAACACTCGAATCGTAAGCCGTTGGATCCGCACCTAAATCTACGAGACATTGTACTACTTCAAGGTGGCTCGCTTTAACAGCTAGAGCCAATGGACTCAAACCCTCGATGACCCCTCGTTTCATGGCAACAGTTGCAATTCCAGCCATGCTTTGATCGAGCAATAATTCATGTGGGTTAAATATTTGTTGATCGCCGTTGCCGGATAAATCTTTGTCGTAAGCACAAAATAAATTTCTTTTTGAATGAACAACACGAGACAACGAACCAGTTAACAACTGAGCTCTGTCTTTCATTTCGGATGGAGCACTTTTAAAGATGGATGTAATTCTTTCCAGTCCATTTTGAAAATGCCGATTGACTCGTGTAGTTGATTTTTTAAGATGATTTATGAAACTTAAACTACCTCCATCTCGACCACCACGAAAAGCAGCTTGTCTATCTTTAGCAGCATAAGCAACTTGGTTGTTTTTTGGGTGGGATTTGTGCATTTTATTCGCAACATGTTGACCAGACATTTGATGTTCCATGTGTGCAATGTCAATATCATGCGGTGCACAAATGTCCACTATATAACCTGCGGATAGAACTTCTTTCCCCAACAGTTTGACGGCTTTTGTATGTCCCATATAAGCAGCATGATGTATGGACATCATACGACGATGATCAATGGCTAAAATGTTTGCACCGTTTTTCAAAAGCAATTTTAACATGCCAGTATTGCCAAGGTAAGAAGCTAACATGAGTGATGTAAAATGATGAATGTTTCTCATTTCTAAATGTGCACCTTGGTCAACAAGACATTTAGCAACGGCTGTGCAGTCGCGTTTTACCGCCAACATCAATGGTGTGTAGCCGAAACGGTCTTGTTTATTGATGTTTGCGCCTTTGTTCAATAAATCGGTAACGATAGACAAAAGCGACCAACGAGATGCCGCCAACAGCAATGTACCCATTAAATCTTGCACTCTTTGTCGGTTTTTGGCAATTTCATAGCTAGCACCCTTTGCCATTTCTTTTAGTTTTGTCATTTTGATTTTTGGAATGTTGTCAAAAACTGGCGTTTTCCGACGTGATTTCATGGTCACTACATTTTGATTAATGGGTAAGCCCGCTCTTTCTATGTTTGCTTGATTTTCAACGAGTTGTGGCAATTTCATTTTGTCAATAGCAATGATACGATACCCAAAATTTAATATATCTACCATTCGTTCTGCTCCGGCATGTATCCATTTTTGACGGTGGTATTCACTCAATAATTTAAAGGGCACTAAACGTGCATCCAACTTGCCATTGCCGTTCGCATTCATTAACCAAACTGGAGCATAACGCCAACCTTTACGTACTTTATTTTCTGCCCATCTTTCATGTGCGTCATGGCCAACAAAGACTGACAAAGCATGCAAATCATCTGGAAGTACTTTAATTTTTTCCGTCGTTGTAATTGGACCAATTATATTAAAACCAGCATAATTAATAATTGAGACCATTGTTATGACTTCTTCACGAAAAGCCAAAGCGTCTTCTTTCGACAATTTACCAAACGGTGCCAATTTAGGATCCGTTTGTAAATCATCACTTAATTTGTTTCCAAAAGTCCAGCCTTGGCGTTCTTTATTAATTTTTCCACGGGCGTGCATGGCATAGGCAAGTTCACGGATCAAACCATCGAGTGCTTTAATGGTTCGGTCACGAATGTCAGGAGGTACCAGTACGGAGGTAGGTACATACAATTTAATGGCAAGAGCTTTTTCGTCGGTACGATCTACTGCACGACATCGATGGCCTCCGATGCTGTTTTGTTGGCATTCACAAATACCACCTTCCAAAAAACCAAGATAAGTTAATCCTTCAACTTGCACGGTATTGGTGTTGCCACTGCTGGAACGGTTCAAGCTCGAGGTACCTTGGAGCGACCATTTTTTAGCCTTTTCTTCAAAACACAAATCACGACAAACTTGACAGACTTGTGTTCGACTCTCACGATCATAGTACATATGTTGATCGCGTCCTTCCATTGATCCCATTGAAAAGGTACATGCATTGTGTTTGTAATTGGTAGTGCCCGATGCCAATGTGACATGATGACTACGAATATTGATTGCATTGGCATCCGACCGAAGCATACCTGCCAAGGCAGCCGTGTCCCCGGCAATCATAATACGATCAAAAACCCGTTGACATGCTGAGCCGACAGAACTTGATGCTGTGAAATTAGCAGATGTTAAAACCAATATGCATTCAAACGCGCGGGTATAAAAAGTTGTATTTTTTTCTTGAAGATATCTTATAATACTTAAATCCAAAGCAGTATGACGTTTGCTGCACAATGTTTTCAGTTGTTTTGGAAGAAACACTGGGAAACGATTTTTCTTGACACCAAAAGCAGCAGCGGCGGCGGCAGCAGTTTTTGCGGCTATTTTTTCCTGTGCAAGTACTTCTGTTAATTCGTCGGCAAAACCAAGAGCTACTGTGTGATGCTTCTGTTTTGCTTCCACATCATTGCCACTGCTCTTTGTGGCGGTCTTTTTTTTAACGTCCTGTTTTTTGTGTTTTTGCCGATCGACGAGTTTATGTACTTGCAGCAACAATCGAAGGGTATTGAGACTCAAGTTCCATGATGCCAAATGTAACACAGATAAACCATCCAACGTTAAAGCATTGATATCGACTTTGTTCAAAGTTCTTGGTAAAATGGTAGTCCATCGTACATGACCAGATGCAGATGTTCTTGACATTGTATGCAAACATGACCAACCACATCGATCTGTTTGATTCAACATGGCATGTCGAGAATGTGCCGAAACCGATTTGATCACCGTCACAAAAGAATCTAAATAATTTTGATTTGGACTAAAAGTGCAAAATAATAAGGTGGGCGTACCAGACATACTGACCGCACGTGGTTCTGCACCAAACGCCAACAGCAATTTAATGGTTTCGCGATCCCCGTTGAGGCATGCGTACATGAGTGATGTTAAACCTCGGTCACCAGCTACACGATGGTTAATGTGTTCGTGTGTAGCAAGTCCCGATCGAACCAACAGTGAGGCAACAGCACCATGACCATTGGCCACAGCAAGGGTTAACGGTGAATTGCCTTCTGATGTGAACGATTTCATTAATATTTCGGCGTGTGAGTCGTGTTGCCGTGCCAATGAATTGTTTGTGTACATGGTTTGCCAACTTAAATCAATGTAAGCATCTGTTTTACAATTGTCAAGTGGGTAACTTTCTTCTGGGCAATTTCTTTGAGTAATAGGTATACGAATTTCACCAAGCAAATCGTCTTTGGACATTTGATCTTTGTCAAATATTCGGATCTCCAATTCTAACACGGCATCTGTTGTAGATAAATCGTCGGTGGACACTTCAAATCTTGCATTCCATTCTGGGTTCAATGTTTTGTATTTGACATCTGTCGTTAAAACAACGGTTTTTTCATCAAAGGTTGCATCAGAAGGACCAATTTTAATGACGACATAGGGATCTGACAAACCAAGCAAATCAGATTTGGGTAAATCTTTGGCGGATCGAATGTGAAGTCTAAATTTAGCTGGGACAATATGTTTGGCTTGATCGTTGCCCGATGCATCAGTGTGTCTTCCCCCTAACATTTCTTGAACAAAAACTATGTCGCCTAATCTTGCAGCGGCATGCAATAAATTTTCACCACTTATTTCGTGCAATATATCAATGACTTGATGGTCCCAAAATCCAGCACGTGCAAGCCAATCTTGGGATGGCATTCTGTTATGCATGTGCAATTCGCGATTGTGCAAGAGTTCTAATAAAATATCTTGATTTAACGCAATGTTCGTTCGACTAACATGTGTTGATAATGCTTGTACAAATTCATCCCAATGTAAATTTGTTAAACCTTCCAAAGGTCGATGTTTCAAACTGGTTAAAAGAGTGTGACTGTACATGGCTTTAATTTTATTGCGATGTAACAGAGAATCCAAGGTTTCAACATTGGTTTCCACCACTCTGCCATCGTCACCTATATTCAACACACGGCATATGTCTACCAATCCATAAATGTGAATGGATGGCATTGCTCGAAACAATTTAGATGCTGAAGTATCTACAAAAGAAGAGATGCCAATGCCAGCAAAATAAATTTCACCAAGATTCGAAATGTTTTTTAAAGTCGAAATTAAACTCTCTGGTACCGCTGGACTTTGTGATTGTGGACTTGTGGAGGATTTCAAAATCTTGTGTCTTGGTGCTGGTCGAAGATCTGGATGAAAATTAGCACCACGTGTACCTTCGACACAATGGGTTGGGCGTATCACTTGTTGAAGACGTTTTCGTTGACTGTGAGTATGTTTCTTTGTTCTCTGTTCTTCTTGGTTGCGGTCCATGGTGGTGGTAGTGGAATTGGTACTGTCCGTTTTCCCAAGATCGTAACTACTGCTTTGTGTTCGTTCAAATGGTTTTGCTTGGTAGTAACGACTTCTTAATAACATAAACTCAAAAGTACCAACCTCGCTGCCTGGATTGTTTTCTACAAAGGAACAATGATTGATGGGATGACATGTTTTACACCAAATGACAGCATCAAAATCCAATTTTAATAACTGCCGTAGTGTTGAGGCGACTTGTGTTGCACCGGGAACTGGAAGTGCACCAGGACGGTGGTTCCCAATACCGGCTGTTTTGTGCATCTGTGAAGTTCGTGGGTTTGCAATAACAAGCGACTCGAAAAAATCTTGTTGCATGCCAAAAATGATCAGTGCACGCCTGCGTCCACGTACTGGGTTGCCAAGAGCGGAAGCATTGTTGCGTGGGGGTGCTGATGTTGCCCTCATGTTGCAGTGGTGTATTTTATGGGAACAACATGGAGTGTTCGATAGCGCCAGCGTAGCGGTTAATTGCTGGGTATAATTGTTGTTCTTTGTGCGTGCTGTTTGGGACTTTTAGAAAATCATCCTACATGTAGAATGCCCCCTTGATTTGTAAATATAAAAGTGTTTGACACTTTGTGGGTGACTTCAAACATGTTTAATGAAAAACAGGTCAGAAGTAGCATTGACCGAATCCTCAATGCACCGTCTTTCGACGTCAGTTCTACGGTCAAAACAATTCGGAAACTTTTAGAGAAAGAACTACAAACTTCTTTCACCTCTCAACAGAAGCAGCTCATCAAGAAAATCCTGACAGAGAAGATGAGAAGTCAAGAAGCCACTCCTCCAATACAACAGACGCCCACACACAGTGTAGAGGAACGCTTGCTGATGATGTTGGGTTTTGCACCTGTACCAACAGGCTGGGGGCCAGTACAAACGAGCCGCGACAATGGTCGTAAACGAAGCAATAGTCATAGTAGATCCAGCAGTGGCAGTTCCAGCAGTTCCAGCAGCAGCAACAGTTCCAGCAGCAGCAACAGTTCCAAGCGTCCACGCCCCAACGGTACTTTGATGGAGCGGGCCAGTGTAAAAAAAGCGAGTGCTGATGCTATATTCAGCACCAATAAATTGCAAGCCACCCCACTTTATGTTGCGTCGCAATTGTTAATCGTTGAACACGTGCAAGAAGTCGTGGAAGATCAAGAAGAAAAAGCACAGCAGTTATTGCTCGATGTCATCAAAACTTTAAAATTTTGTGCACGAACGTATATCAAACACGACCACAAACGTTCTGCTGCGGTTGTGTATGCCTATTGTGCTGTTGTTCAAACTAATTTTATGCGTTGTCGTTGGGCACATTACGATGTCTTGAGAAAGAATTTGTTGGATGGTAAAACAGCAAATATCGACAAATTTAAAGATATGATGCATGGTGTTGATAAAATGTTTGACAGTTACCGAACCTGGAAATCTGCCACCGATGCGGATATCAATGAAGCCAATTGTTTGGCCAATTGGAGTGTGGTCTCGATACCAGGAGCCCACAGGATAGTAAGAAATCGATTGAAATTGTGACACCATAGACGGGTAGCTGGAAGCTGGAAGAGGAAGAGGGACACGTGACACAGTGACAGTGACAGTAGTATAATCTAGTGTTGCAGTGCTATTGTGCACACCTACTAAAACAGATACTGAATCATGTTACAACAGAACTAAATGCTAAAGAATAAATTTTATGAAAATAAGTAATAATAAATCTACCTCCCCCGGTACTTGTACACTCTGTACTAGTACTAGTACTACAGCTGTACTTAAACGTATTGTACTGAGGCGTTGTTTTTTTTTTAATGTTTGCTGTTTGAGAGACACAGTTGTATTTTTAAGGTACCTGTAGTTGTTTCTCGTTTCTACCCAAACGACTACCTTCCCAGGTAGTTACCCAACTGCCCTCTACTTTTTACCACTACCTTTCAACAATGGAGCAGCCAAATACCATTGTGTACCATCGTAATGAACATCTCTGACAACAACAGCATTTTTTTCTGCTGCTACTAGTTCAGCTTGTGCTACAAACAATCCAATTTTTAATTCGACAGAAACCGCAGTTGCCGTTGTTGAAGTCCATTCAGTACTGCTGTGGCTGTTGTTTCGTTCCAACAATTGTACAATCTTCTGTTGCAGTGCCCCACCCTTCTTGTCCCTGTCGGTTTCGATCAATTGCACGACCAAGACCCCACTTTCAAATTTCGCCAATCGCAGTGGCAATTGAAAAGTACGAAACAATTGACAAGCTTTTAACAATTCATCGGGGGTGATTAACTCGGTACCTCTGGCTCGGTTGAAGGCACAATAAATTTCTACCAATTGCATCATCCCACCAGAAGATTGCACCTGCAACAAACCAATGACAAAATCAGCCAATTGACGTGACAATTCTTGCATGTACGAAGAACCAGACGTTTCTTTAGTGACGGGGTTTGCAATGCCCATGTGGTCTAAAATGGTTTCAAACGTGTTGCTGTCGGTGGAAGCACCGGAGGAGGAAGTGTTTGTGTTTGAGGACGGGTTGGCCGTGTACCGTTCAATCAATTGCACCATGTTTTTAGCTTCTTCCATCAACGATTCCAAATCACCAAAAGCTTCTTTGGTCATGGTTGCGTGCCGTCTTTGTTTGGAAGCGGCGGCGCGCTGTATGCCAGCAATGCCTGCTTTGGTGGTTGAAAACGTGGATGGTTGTTGTGGCTGCCGCTGAAGTGAATGCTGTGGCGTTGAGTTGTTTGATGCACCGGTGGTGGTGGTGGTGGTGGTGGCGGTGGTGGTGGTGGTGGCGGTGGCCGATGCACTCTTGACGACGTCTTGCTCCCATATTCTTTTGCCCAAGACGGTATGAATCTTTTTGGTAAATTCATCTTCGCCTTGCCGAGCACCAAAAGACATCCGAATGATTGGTCCTTCCTTTGTCACATCTGTCAAGTTTGACAATTGAAGGACTGTAAAGTAACGCACACGAAACATCCCTTCCGATTCAGTAAAAGTGTTCATGACGCGAGACAGCGGCAAACCCCAAGCGGTTCCTTTTTCTGGGTCGGTCCATATGAGACGATGGGTGGTCACTTTGATGACAATTTTAGTCGTTACTTTTTCCTTGTTGTGGTACAGTTTGACGTTTTCTTCGACCGTGTATTGCACTTCGTTGGGGGACAGTTGTGGGAGATTGGCCGCCGTCAAGGGCACTTTGACAAAGATCCCTTGCAGGGAGGGCGGTAAGGCTGCCATATTATTTTGGAACGAGCGCAACAGATTCAAATGGAATTCAAATGTTTTAAGTTCTGGCACCGCAACAGCTGTTAATTAACGAGTTCACGAGGCAATTCATCTTCCGCAAAATTCCCCATCAATAAGGCTTGGTCTTAGTTAGTTAGTTTGTATCTACAGTCGTCCCTCTCCTCTCCGGG
>Ga0115005_10004652_pt1 | contig 10825 bp, 9 predicted proteins | sample ArcOceMetagenome_FD_87163 | JGI IMG/M metagenome (GOLD analysis project Ga0115005, IMG submission 87163) | Marine eukaryotic phytoplankton communities from Arctic Ocean - Arctic Ocean - Greenland ARC118M Metagenome | ecosystem: Environmental > Aquatic > Marine > Oceanic | place: Arctic Ocean...
CTGGTAATGAACGTCTTCTGTCTTCTTTCGTTTCTTTTTGCGCCCTCATACGACCGTTATATCTTTAGGTCATAACGGTCGCATGCCATTAATATCTTGATAATACGCGGCACATTTTTGACACTCCATCCATCATCCATGGTTCAAATGTGGGGTTCTCTATTATTATCTATTACCTTTTTATCTGAATACTATGATACGCATACGTGTCTACTGTATTGAATACACTGATATTGACTACTGTGTTCTTTAGTATTCTGCAAACAACACTCAAATCATCTCAAGCAGGTCTAGTATGAAGTCGTCAATCCAGAGAGTAAAGCCGGGAGTCTCTTCACGCTCAGATTTTCCACTAATTCCATCCAGAACTGCATTAATAATCATTGATGTGCAAGATCATCTCTCTTCCTCTCCCGACAGCAGCACTTGTGAGCCATCATCGCACTATCTCTTTGATACAGCGCTTCCCAACTCCACACCAAATATGGCGAAACTTGCCAAGACTATGAGAGACATCAGAGATAATGCTGCAACAACTAGTAACATGTTTACCTCTGAAACAAACGGTTGTGAAGTAATCATCACATACCTCGAAGCGTGTACCATCGACTGCAGAGATATTTCACTCGATTACAAATTATCCGGTCCAAAACTGACCAAATTACCCAATCCTTCGAATAAGGCTACATTCGAAACATTGCCAAAAGACCTACAGCCTTGTTTGGATGGAAGAGGTGATATCCTCCTCCCAAAGACCAGTTGTTCCGTATTTCAATCTACAAACATCCGTTTCATTCTATCCAATCTTGATATTCGGCAGCTAGTCATTTGTGGTCAATTGACGGATCAATGCGTAATGAGCGCTGTACGAGATGCGGCAGATCTTGGTTTCCTCGTGACGGTCGTGGAGGATGCATGTGCTGCTTTGTCCAAGGAAGAGCACGAGAGGGGATTATTTGGGATGAAAGGATTTGCAAGGATTCTATCTACAGAAAAGGTGCTGGATGAATTGAACTCATATCTTCCGTCAAATCAAAGCGAGGTTTTGAGCAAATTATCAAACGTGGATTATTTGCAGACTGCGGAGGTAAAGACTGCACAAAATGAAAATAATTGCACTGTAGAACGATTAGAGGTGTCTGAGTGGAAACATTGTGTAGACTCGCAACTTGTTGGAGCAACAAATGTGCTTTTGGATGTTTTGCAGTATGCCAATGTTGACTTTCTTCGTTTTGCCTCTGTCGATGTATCAAATAATATCAGAACAAAGGCTGTGCCTATCAAGAGGCTTATCAAAGACAAGGGCGCGTGTGCAGTATCTTTGCATCCTATTCTAGATGACCAAGTGAGCATTGCCAAAGTGTGTATGGCTGGAATGCCCTCATACGATGATGTAATTATTCCAGGATCGGGCGTTAGCGCCAAAGATGTACTCATGATTAAGCCTGATTTGAATTCGTTGAAGATTCTTCCCTATTCTCCAAAGTCAGCCATGGTATTTGGAACAATGCACGATCAAAGGACAGGAGAGCTTAGTCCATTTTGTACGAGAGGACTGCTTTCCCGCGTCATTGAGACTGCGAAGAAGAAGTTTGGGATCGGCTTCACTGTTGGAATAGAACTTGAATTCTGTCTTGTCAAAGCTGATTCACCAGAAGAACTTGTTCCGATTGATACGTCTCTCTTTGGGGGGACAACGACGCTAAATCATCAACAAGACTTTATCAATGACTTGTATGCGCATCTTGAAAAGCAAAATATAGAAGTTGAGGTTATCCACAGCGAATCTGCCCCTGGTCAAATGGAAATAGTACTTCAGTATGATTTTAGTGCTATTAATCTAGCGGACAACGTTGTGCATGCAAAGGAGACTATCAAATGTTGTGCAAAACAACATGGTATGATATCTATCTTTGCTCCCAAAGTGTATGGTAGTAAAGCTGGAAATGGAATGCACATTCACCTCTCACTCCGAGATGAGAGTTCAAGCGACCCTTTGCGAAATACATTCCAAGCCGAGGCACCATTTTCAATCAGCGAAATCGGGCAGTCGTTTCTTGAGGGAATATTGTGCCATCTAGAAGGGTTATTGAGTTTGACGATGTCAAGCACAAATTCTTTCTTGAGAGTAGGACAAGGATGCTGGACTGGGCACGCAGTTGGTTGGGAAGTTGAGGATAAAGAGAGTCCGTTGAGGGTGTGTGTAAATTCAAGAAGCTGCAGAGCTACAAATGTGGAGATGAAGCTAATGGATAATACGTGCAACATTTACCTCGCCCTTGCTTCCATACTTTGGGCTGGGCTAAATGGGATCAAACAAAAGATGTGTCTCCGACCAATGATTAGCGAAATGGATAATATACAGGCATTACCAAAAAGTCTTGAAGAGAGCCTGGATTGTCTCGAAAAGGATTACGTACTCAGAGATCTTCTTGGCGAAGAACTGTGTAATGCGTACATTGCAGTCAAACGTGCAGAAATTGAGTATTCAAAAAACTCTTTGCTTACTATGACGCAAACTTGACTTATGTTACTACGTAATACCGGTGCTAATGCAATAAAAGTTGCACAGCACGTCTTTGTCACAATGTTGCTGTATCAATACATGCCATCAGCACGGCTTGGGCAATAGCAGCCACGATCTTTTAAAATATTCAAACCAGAACGATGGGTTTCAAGAATGTGAAAATACTCCTTCTTACCTTGTCAAATAATTTTACTGACTGTGTGTAATAACACCACCACTGTTAAGACCTTAATACTACTCACTAGCTCAATCTCTATTATATGGAATCGCAAGTTCCTGCAGAGCATTGAAACATATTTTGTTATCACTATGGTATGATAGATTCATTCGTGCCGTGAAATGACTCACATTCTGCAATTATAGGCAGACCACAGACGTCGGGAGGAAGGCAGTACTAGGTTCTTATGTCCATAATACCTTTCTTCCTCTTATTTTTTATCAATAGTGCTACTACCTCCCTTGATGGAGACAAATGATTCTGGTGTCGATAAACGCACTCCAATCTTGTTTTTTATTCGGCTTCTCGTTAAAGTGAGAATAATGCAACATGAACTTGAACTTGAACTCGATGGGAAAAACACCAGAAAACCTTCAATCAGATGACAAGACGTTTGCTCGTTTGACCGAGAGATGGGAGATGGGTTTCAAGTGGAAAATCAGGTACTTTACTAGTAAAAATAATGTATGTTTCGCCTCACTTTTAGTTCATACTAATAAAAGCATCTCACAAAATCCTATAATGACAACAACGACTACCAGCATTCGTACACGCACTTTACTTCCTCTACTTTTCATCGCCGGGTGGTCTTTGATCTCCGTAGCTGCCAATAATCCGTTCGCTAAGGGATGCCTGGCTGTTCTTAGTATGAAAGACGAGCGTTTTGCAGAAGGTAGCAATGGAAGTAAATTTGGTGGGACTAGAGTCTGCAACTCTGACGATGCTTATTCCGGTAATGATAACTGCAACAAGTCTGTCTTTGCCTACAAAGAAGTGCGCATATCTCCCGGGGAATGGGAATCTTCTAGGCTAGTAAGTTGAGAATTGAACGAGGACGATTCATTCCGTCTCTTGTTATTCAAATTATATACTTACTTTCTCCGCTTCTCGCAATCACACCTAGCTATCTTGGATCTATCAGATTCTTTTGTCGGAAGTGTATGAGGTCCCCGTCACTATGGAAGAAGGCGGTGGCCAGTATACTTCTTCAAAACGGTCTGCCTCATTCTACTACGATGTTGACAAAAATGGAGCCTTTTCTAGTACTAGAAGCTTGGAAACAGATCGTATTGAGTATTTGAAGGAAGCAGATCGCGTTGGAGGAGATTGTTCCAAAACGGACAAACCTTGCGCCCATGTCGTGCCAGAGTATTGGGGTAATTTTGATGCAACGGAAATCGCAGCTCAAAGTGAGTTGGAACGGAGAACGGAGAATGTGTCTGGATCGAAGACTTTATTCCATTTCCTGTCCATTTTCAGCAACTAAATCGTTTCAATTGAAATATCAAATATCAGAGAGTGGTTCTATTCTTCCTCAACAGAGCAATGGTGTCATTGGGCGGGTTGGATACTATATCCCAGCTTTTACTGCAAAGAAAGACAGTTCCTTACTTTCATTTTACGGTCTGAGAGGTGAAAACAACCGAGAAAAGATGGCCAAGACCTTTAGAGAACCAACGACCTGGCTATACTACTGCAACAGTATTGATGAGAAGAACTGCACGATGCCTTCAACGAATAGCACCGCTAGAAGGTACCCAAGCACAGATGAAGAGAAAGCGAGCTACTTCGTCCCTCAATTGTACGAGGGTCACTTCAGAGAGACTGAAATGCACGTTTGTAATACTAACAACACCGAATGCAAAGGCAGTGTCGTTGGTCCGTCGTGCTCTTGGAACACACATCTTGAAAACCAAATGTTCTGGAATGAGATTCATGTCGAGTCGACAGGCTCTCACGGGCCTAATAATGGATATGAGTACCATCATATGATGCAGATATGGAGAGCTGCTAATGCAACCAATTCTGACGTTCTATTCTGGTGGTGGGAGCCTCATTACTTTGTAGAGAAGTTCGCTGGGTCTGAATCTGCTTTTCAGCGAGTAACTCTTCCAACTCCTTCTGGAGAATGCGAATCATATCGCTCTCGGGACTTCTTGGAAGAAAAGTGCTCTTTAGACAACGAGGTGAGGAGAGGCAAGAAGATAGGATCCTGTGATTATCCTCCCATACCTTTGGCAAAGCTTTTGAGCCGAGGCCTCAGAACAGGTTCTTCTACAGGCACACCCGTTCTTCAAAGTCCTGCCTACGATTTCATAATGCAAATAGTTGTGGATCACTTTTCATTCTGGACATTGGTAAACCGCCTTGCGACTATTGATGAGCACACCTCTGGCCCCATGATTTCGAGAGAAGTGGTTTGTCACTGGGTCCACGAAAACCTTGACGAATTACTGTATCAATCTCCTCATGACTTTCCGAGGCAATTGGAAACTACTAAGCACGTCATACTGTCTTATATCTGTTACTGTGTCAGCTCATTTGCAGCATTTGCATCACTAGTAACACTATTCCTCGTGATCAAATGGAAAGACGCTCAAGTTCTAAAAGCTGCCCAGCTTTGCGTGCTGTACATTGTGGTTGTTGGTAAGCAATTTGTGTGCTAACATGTTTATTTTGTTTGTTACTCTTGATCGAATTTTCAAATGACATCTTTTCCATTCCTCGACTTGATTCTTTAATATCAGGCTACTTCCTGGTCTCGGTGGCGGCAATTTTAGATGCCGCTGTTACATTTTCAGATTTGACATGTATTTTGCAGCAGTGGTGCTTTAGAATTGGTTTTGCATGTTCCGTGCTGCCACTTCTTCTAAAAATATCGATCATTAATAAACTTGGTAGAGATGCTCGCCGTTTCAGACGGTATGATATCGACGAGAAGCGCTTTAGGAAAATCTTCGTGTTGTTCATTTGTGGAATAGCTTCATATTTGATCGTATGGACAATCGTTGACATGCCGAGAGCAGTGGAAAACCTAACTTTGACATATGATACTTCGAGCCCTCGTAGTATCGGTGGTTCTGTGGTATTATCAAGCAGTGGCTGCGATTCGAGGAATGATATGTGGGAGATTTTGTTGCTTGTTGAAGAGTGCCTGCTATTATTGAGTACCATGGTGTTAACATATCAATCTCGTGAGGTCCTTGGACAGCTCAGTGAAAGTCACCGGTTTGCGGCCCTTGTGTATTCCCATTCACTATTTACAGTGATACGAATGATTGTGAAACTCTTGTACTATACTGACTTAATCACTGGTGAGATGGGAAGCAAGTTCGTTTCCATCATTATTGGGGTTGAGGTTGTATTTGGAATTGCTGTGTACTTCATACCCAAGTTTCAGTTGATTTGCACAAACGACCGCCCCACCCATGTCCATGTGGAAACAATAACCACAGGGGGGGGTGGACCAGGTCAACAGAGAAGGACAACTATAACAGGTATAAATATTCCAGCGGGGGGCATACCGAATTTAATCCGCCCCAAACCAGGACACGGTATAGGTAATGTCAACGTTGCTGCGTTGAGAGCGCGGGCTTCGTCACATTCAGATAATAGTGGTAGATGCAATTCTACACCGAAGAAGGATATTATCGACTCTTGCATATTCGAGGGAAAGGATGAAGATGACATTGAAGCCAGTGAAGAAGACTTGCGGAAGGAAGGTCGAACGTAAGAAGATTTAACTGTCACAACCCAGGAAGGCGAGCCTTGAAGTGATGGGGACAACTGATTTTTTTAACATACGTATTTCAAGTTATAAAGAAAGTAGTTGTCATAAAATCGCTCAACGCTCGATTAAAAATATCGCAGTCTTTTTAATTAAAAACTGCCTCTAGGTTGAAAGTCGGAAGCTGAATCTTTGCCAATCGCGACGCATTCCTCCACAATTTCATCGGTGCAAGCCATTCTGATTCTTTCACTTGTGGCAGGAAGCCTGAGCTCAAAATACCCATCAATATTGAACTCGGCGCGGGCGGACTTAACAGCATTCTTCAAGGCATAGTAGACACTTACACCGAGGAAAAATGGTGGCTCTCCTATAGCTTTACTACTATGCACTGCAAATGGATTGTCAACGTTTTCCATTAGGGAGACATTAAAGTCCTGGGGCACATCATTGAAGGCCGGGATCTTATACGTTCCTGGTCCAGTTGTAAACATTCTACCTCTTGGCCGAATCCAAGTGTGATCATCGTCACCATAAACCACCTCCTCCAAAGTAGACCAACCCATGCCCTGAATAAACGCCCCTTCTATTTGCCCAATGTCCAGGGCAGGATTGATACTGCGTCCAACTATCGCTTTTGTGAGTAAACATGAAATAGAAAAGATGTCGAAAACAAGGACATTTAAAAGTCTTACCGTCAACAAGTAGGTCTGATCTTAGCGTTTTATGATTTCCTGTTAGAACGTCGATTTCAACTTCAGTGCAGGCACATCCTTGTGTAAAGTAATTAAATGGATGCCCTTTCCAAGAATTTTGAGGGGAATTTTCGGGAAAACTGTGAGGTTTTTCAACGTCCCAGTCGTAACCACACCTTGAATCGTCCAGGGCAAAGAACCCATGTGCCGATAAATCAACTCTGTCGAAGAAGGCAGTTTCAGCAATATTCCTCATGGAAGCATCATCGGGTAACTTCTTGCGAATAGGTTCTAGGCGTTTCAATATTTGGTTGCACGCGTCAAGTGCCGCCATTCCTAAAACACGAAACCAAGTGAGTGAGATGGACGTTGGTTCCATACGTGCAGTGTAAATTAATCAAAAAATAGAAATAGACATACCATACATATCCGTTGACATCGAAGCTGCGGAAGGAATTGTGTTTGCCACTTTATCAGACGATGTATCGTTCACATACACATCCTCCAAAGGTATCTGAAATGCATGAGCGGCGATCTGACAAACTTTAGTGTGCAGCCCTTGCCCCATCTCAGTGCCACCATGGCTAATAAGAACTGTTCCGTCGGTATACAAATGTACGAGTGCGCCTCCTTGATTCATATATTTCGCTGTGAAAGCAATTCCGAACTTCGTGGGCAAAATACTGATTCCCCTCTTTTTGTACTTGTGTTTGGCATTAAATTCTGCAATAGCACAGGTTCTTGAATTGTAATCCATCTCATCACAGAGTTTATCAAACATTGTTGGAACATTCCACTTGCCAGAAAACTCTTCGCCCAGGATCATGCCGAACGGAGTCGATTGTCCTTGAGAATACATGTTCTGTTTCCGCATTGTATTCCCAGGAATACCACATTCGTCAGCAAGATGGTCAATAACATGTTCACACGCAGCTAATCCTTGCTGTTGTTGGATCAATGATGTCATTCTTGTTAGAGGATGAAGTCGAATAGAAAAAGAAAATCTAAGCCTTGGTGAATGCACTCACCGGTCCTCCAAACCCGCGGAAAGCTGTATGTGGAGGCTGAGCAGTTTTTGTTGGAACGCCTTCAGCGTGGAACTGAGGCCAATAGTACGGCCCGTCAACATGAAACAGGGCCCTGTCCATTACAGGGCCACTCAAATCGAATGCACATCCTCCATTGGAGTAAAGTTTTACATCCAGGACATTCAATTTCACGCTATAGTCCTTTTTTATGACGGCACTAGCTTTGTATTTTGCAATGAATGCGTGTCTGTAAAAATCATATTGTTAGTAAATCGTTTCATTCTGCCCGGTGATCTCATCCGATTGATTGAGTAGTCACTCACCTTCCTCCAGTTAGTGCCATATCAACATCTCGACCAAGAGTTAGTCTCACTGCTTTACCACTTAGCTTTGCCGCAACTGATGCTACACATGAAGCAAAGACACTTCGTGTTTCCTTTCCGCCGAATCCACCTCCCTTTTGTATGTATAAAAGTGAGCTTTGTTAAAAAGGTGTAAAAAGACAGAATTAAAAAAAGGGTAAATGTCGAACTTACCATTCTCTTCATCCTCACAACAACTTTGGATGCCGGGGTATTGGTCGCACTGGCGCAGTACTTCTGAGTCTTAGTCACTGCTTGGGTTGAACAAAAAACTGTGAGATCTGTACAAGCATCCGAAGGAACCGCAAGCGTTGAATTTGTCTCTAAATAAAAGTGCTCTTGTCCACCGCAGCGGAAAGTCCCGCTAACCTCAACAACTTTGTCGCCATCAACGATGATAGAAGGGGAAGTTCTATCTATTTTGTGTCTGGCAAATTCGTAAAAGCTATTTGCCTCGATTGCGTCTTCGATGCTAACAATGGCCTTTTCGGCGGCTTCGCTGTATTCAATCTTAGTGGCACGAGCTCCTGATTCGCTTGCTTCCAAGGTTTCTGCAATACAAACACCAATAACCTGACCTACAAAGTGAACTCGTTCTCCAACAGGCAGGAACACAAATTCATCTTGTTTGATGGGACCCAACGTGTTGTCACCTCCGAGTTGCTGAATATCTTCGTATGTGTATACCGCAACGACTCCAGGAGTATCCAGTGCCAAAGAAGAATCTATTGACAAAAGCTTCACATTGCAAGTTGACGCCATGATCAAACTCGCGTGAAGAGAACCGGGAGGAAGAGGAATATCGTCAGTATACAATGCCTCGCCTGTGCAATGAAGTGGTCCAGATGCATGTGTTGATGGAAGTCCAACTTCGTCCTTTCCTTCTTTAGCCTTCACAACTTTTGATGCCATCGATTCTTCTTTCATTTTGCTCTCCAAGCCCTTGTATGCTTTTGGTTTAGGGAATTTTTGAGTTCCTTGAATACTTGGTTTTACTTCGTCCACAAAAGATTCAGAAGCGCTTCTTTCTTTTTCGTCAACAACAGGAGCTTCGGGGAGATTGGACAGGTGAGGAAAACTATCTGCATTTTCAGATATCCTTGCCAAATCAGAACAAAGCATCTCCACAATATTGTAATAAAACTTGTGAAGAAAAGAAGACGCAAGAGTCACGCGATACTGTGCCTGCCCACCAGGAACGTTGTCAGGAAGCCGCACCTCTTTCATTAGAACCTTCCTTGCATCGGTGAAAGTTGCCATCGATAATACTTTGCCCTTTAGGAAAGCCTCCGTTTCTTTTGCCACAATTGTTTTTGGTGCTAATCCTCCAAACGCAATACTACACGCTGCGATAATATAGCCCCCAGTACTTGGATTCAGAACAATTCTCATCCCTGACGTAACGATTGAAATATCGTCTTCGCGACGCCTAGCCTGCTTGAATGGGACTATGTACTCAAATACTGGCGCTGCCTTTGGCACTTCGATAGCTTCGACAATTTCCTCAGGTTTTAGGTCCACAGTTCTGTAGCTTAAAAAGAATTCAGGGACTGCTACCATCCTCCTTGTCACTACACCTTCATCATTGCAAGATGTAATGATCAACTTTGCATTCATACACGCCATCATAGGATTCATATCTGAAATAGGTGATGCTGTTGCGAGATTTCCACCAAGGCTGGCTACATTCCTTATTTGAGTGGACGCAAACCATCTCAGCATATCGTGAATAGGTTTGGCAATGCGATCAAAACATCCTCCAATTCCAATCAGCTCCGAGCATTTGTGCTGAATAGTGCTCAAAGAAACACAGGATCCAATTCGCAAATGATCACTCTCCTCCGAAATAGAAAAAATCGAACCAATGGACTGTGACGGAGCAATCAACCTGGGAAAAATGGAATGCTTGAACTTTGTTTCAATACCGACCTCCGTATTTCCGACCACAATCTTGCATTCTCCCTTAAACTCGTGTAGTAGAGATAGAAGTTGGGATAGCGTGGTGGGTTTGAACCAAGTTCCAGCTTTATGGAATGACTTATCTACAACCATTAACGGTGTAGAAGGGGGCGACATTAACTTATCAGGGAACATGGAATTCGGTTGATCCAACCAAACTTCTGGATTTTTCAGGAATGAATCCTTGTAGTGTGAAAGTTTATCAGTGCTGGAGGAGCAGCATGAAGTACCGGTAGGGGCATCCTCCTTCTTCTCTTCAGTTGTTTTATCCTTTACATTGCACTCCATATCACATGCTTCACGTTCTGGGCATTCGCGACATGCGGTTCCGCAAGGACCACGTGTAAGTGTAATACCGTTATTGTCGGTACAGAGTGATTTTGCTGCATCCCAAATTGGTCTATATCCGGTGCATCTGCACAAATTACCATCCAAATGCTCTTCAATATACTTTTGAGACGGATTATTTGCAAACAAGGAATAAATCGCCACCACAATTCCAGGAGTGCAGAATCCTTGTATTGATTGA